>Ga0194048_10000113_pt1 | contig 34836 bp, 52 predicted proteins | sample JunL225m_MetaG_FD_161685 | JGI IMG/M metagenome (GOLD analysis project Ga0194048, IMG submission 161685) | Anoxic zone freshwater microbial communities from boreal shield lake in IISD Experimental Lakes Area, Ontario, Canada - Jun2016-L222-5m | ecosystem: Environmental > Aquatic > Freshwater >...
GATATCAGTAAATTAACAGGGCATGTTCCCGAGACAGTACTCACACAAATTCCTGCTGTCATGGAAAAGTTTCAAGTCAACACACCTTTGCGTCTTGCACATTTCTTGTCACAATGCGCCCATGAAAGCAATGATTTCAAGGCGGTCACCGAGAATTTAAATTACAGTGCCAAGGCGTTACAAGGAACATTCAAGAAATATTTCCCAACAGAAGCCAAAGCACTTGAATATGAGCGCAAGCCTGAAAAGATTGCGAATTGTGTGTATGCAAGTCGAATGGATAATGGCGATGAGGCATCAGGTGACGGTTATAAATATCGTGGTAGAGGATATATTCAATTGACAGGAAAAGTCAATTACAAGGCATTTGATAAAGTTGTAGACGAAGATATTGTTGCGTCACCAGAATTAGTTGCAACAAAGTACCCATTGTTATCTGCGGCATGGTATTGGAACAGTCGTGCATTAAATGTAAGTTCCGATAAGGGTGAAAGTGATGCTGTCGTGACCGAAGTTACCAAGAAAGTTAATGGTGGCACCATCGGATTAGATGATAGAATCAAGCATTTCAAAACGTTTTATTCACTCTTAAAGTAAGGAACGCACGATGAGAAAATGGTTAGGAGAATTATTCCGCGATGAACGCGGCGCAGTATCAATTAAGCCCGTGGCTGCTTTCATTTGCACAGTGTTTCTATGCGGAACAATGACAGCAAATAGTTTTTCCCATGCCGATGTTAAACCCTCTGACACATTGGTAAACGCAGTGATGTTAGTTGCGCTTGCAGGGTTGGGCGCTGACTCAGTTGACAAGTTCTCAAAGAAAGCTCCCGCAGATGCAGAGCCAGAACCTGCAAAGCCAGAACCCCTCAACGAGTAATTACATTATATGGCACTACCGTGTATGGCATGCAAGGCACCTCTTGGATTAACCTTGCAATTTATCACAAAGAATCCTGTCTGTGCATGCCCACACTGTGGTGCTGTATTTAATTTTCATGTGAGCGATGAGGTTAAGCAATCCCTAGGGAAAGCGTTGCATGATATAGATGCATTAAAAAACAAATTCAAGGGTATGGTAAAATTTGGATAACCCTGAATCTATATTATGATTTCACCACTTTTCTGAGTTATAGTAACTCACTCACAATTTTTACAGGACAATCTCATGGCTTCAGATATCGCAAATCAGTTTGCAGGACTTCCCATTGAAGACCTTATCGTTTCTCCCCTTATTGGTATGGCAAAGGGACAAGCAAAGTTGAATGATGTGACTTGGTCATACATTCAAGAAGTGGCATTCATGAAGGACGAGAACGGCAAGACCGTTGCACGTTCACTTGATGTTGAAATGAACCGTGTTGTTACGGACGGATCAACAGGTGAACAAACCATTCAAAAGTTGTACAGCAAGGTTCCTATGCTTCCATTGGTTCCTCTTCCAGCACTTGCCATCACTTCTGCCGACATTGAATTCGTCATGGAAGTCAAGACATCTGAAATGTCAAAGAGCAGTCAGGACACAGAACGTACCGCAACAGCTTCCATCTCAGGTGGTTTTTGGGGCGCATCAATGTCAGCATCAGTATCAGGTAAGGTTGCCACGCATAAGGAAAATACCCGCAGTTCAGACAACTCAGCAAAGTACAATGTAAAGGTACATGCTGAACAATTACCAGCAACAGAAGGTATGTTGAAGCTCTCTGATTATCTAACACAAATGTTAGAGCCATCATTGATTCCTTTGACCGCTGACCCCAGCAAGAAGTAATACTCCCGAAGAAAGAAGTAATACCGTAATATTATGAGGCATATATGGCAAAACTGAGCATTGAAGAATTGGTGAGTGGTTTATTAGAAGGTGCAATGGTCGCCCAAAGCATCAGCGAAAAACAACACATCAATGCGATACGTAATTACTTCAGTGAAGATGGTGTACCAAAAACTGTTTCTTTTAAGTTGGGAGAAAAGGATTTGGTAATACCGCTTTACATTCTTGCAGACCATTCATCAATCGGGCTCGATGAACTAGATATTGAATTCGAAGCCCGGTTGATATTTGGGGATGATTTTGAAGAAGTTTCCAGCTTGAAGCGGAACATGCTAGGATGCTTCAAAAAAGAAGGATTTGAGAATAACATTAAATCAATTGAAGTTGATTCAGGAAAAAGTGCTGAAGGTTCAGGAATGGCGAAAATCAAAGTGAAGTTTAAGGCTGATGAAAAACCTGAAGCAGTGTCCCGAGTTATTGATGCATATATTCAACGTTTGGATGACCCTAACGTCAGTAAAGAATAAATAGTATTACTCACACCCAGATACGTATATGAAATCTGTACTGTTAACATTACTAGCATTGCTCCTTGTGGGGAGCAGTGTTTATTACATTAAAAATGCATCTGACAAGGATGCACTTGATACGTACATCTCGGAATACAAAACATTTAAGGCACAAGCTGATTCTGCCAATCATTTTGCGGATAGTCTCAAAACGCAAATTGTCATACAGGAAAATGAAGCCAGAATTTCTATTAGCAAGTCTCATATGCTTGAAAAGCAAGTCACTGTGTTAAAGTCAAAAACTTCGGTGATGAAAGATACCCGTGATAGTTTGAGAACGACCATTGTGGATTCCACTGAAATGGCTCGCAAGATTATTCCATTGCAAGATTCCATTATTGTTCATCAAGACACTGTTATCCATAAGCAAGGTGAGCAAATCACCAATTTGATGCGAGCATTAACATTGAAAGATAGCACCATCTCACTGCTTACATTGAGCCGTGATAGTTTACAAACAATTGTTCGCAATATTCCTCCTCCACCCAAGAATCCCAACAAGATTATGGGATTCTCCTTGCCTAGTAGAACTGTTGTGGGTGCTACTGCATTTGTGGTGGGTGTTGTTGCGTCTTTCGCACTCCATAAGTGAAACATATGAAAAATCCCTGCGAATCAGGATATAAGGCGTATGGCTTTAAAATGCTTCACGGAAAGCGTGTCCCCAATTGCGTACCCATCACAGAAGAACTGGAGTGTGATGATTGCGGACAGCTTCAAGAAGAATATGATGATTGTCCTTTCCCAGAGCCGGTGGCACATGAAAAGTTGAGAAGTCTCAAACAATTCATGAACATGTTAGAATCCGCTCCAGCCTGGCAACGAAAAGCAGGGAAAAATCCTGAAGGAGGATTGAACAAGAAAGGGATTGCATCATATCGTCATGAGCATCCTGGGTCAACCTTGTCGCTTGCTGTCACCACGCCTCCTGCAAAATTGAAAGCAGGTAGTAAGGCAGCAAAGCGCCGCAAATCTTTTTGTGCAAGAATGAAAGGGATGAAACATAAATTAACGTCATCAAAAACGGCGCACGACCCAAATTCACGCATCAATAAATCCCTTAGAAAATGGAACTGTAACTAATGTTCCCCCATGTTGCCGACGTTGAGAAAACAACAGTGCAGTATCATGATGTCATGAATCCTGCTGTCTGGAACAACATGGAATTGAAGCCTGATGTGTCTGATGCGTTATTGAAAGTTGCGCGGGCATTTATTGATTCCTGGAAACTAGATATTCCTATCAAGGACATCATTCTCACAGGATCCAATGCCAATTACAATTGGACCCAGTTTAGTGATTTTGATTTGCACATCGTTGTAGATATTCATAATATTCCTACACATTATCAAGAATTTGTAGTATCATTACTGAAAAGCAAAAAGGAATTGTTTAACACACAACATCATATTCGCATCAAGGGATATAGTGTTGAGGTGTATGCACAGGATGTCAACGATGTGTTGTATGCCACAGGTGTGTACAGCCTAACGAACAAACGTTGGGTGAAAGAACCCATGTTGCTTCGTCCTGAGTTTGAACATCCTGCAATTCAAGCTCGCGCCAATGATATTCTGCAAAACATTGATAACGCCATTGACTTCAAGGATGAACCAAAATTACGTGAGTTACTTGCCCAAATAGCGCAAATACGAAAAACTGCACTTGCCGCAGGAGGAGAATTTGACACAGAAAATCTTGTGTTCAAGGTGCTTCGTAATAGTGGTGCAATACAAAAACTCCGTGATGTACTCAACACCATGTATGACCAGAATTTGACACTTGAAGAACTTGGTCATGACAATGAATGGGGGCGTCCTGAATTAACACGAAAAATGTTAGCCGTCACCCCAGGTCAGATAAACACGAAAGGACGAAACATTAAAAAGTTATGGAAAACATTCCGTGAATTCATGGAAACTGCTTCTCTTGACGAGGGGTTAACCTCTGCTGGACGATATAAGAAACGCAGAGCTATGATACATAACAGATATAAATTGATAAATGCGAGAAAAACAATCAATCGTCACATCTCAGGTATTAATCGCCTGAATAAGCGCACTCATAGCGCATCACTGCGAGCATACTATCATGATGTTCTTCGCGGAAGAAAGCGGTCCTCACTGTCATCAGGTGAAAGGTCTCGCTTAGAAACATTGTTAAAAAGAAAATATATAAAGTCCAATGTTTTTCGTAAAGGGTCTAATACAACTGCAAAATCACGACAAATTCAAGCAAAACGAGTGCATGACTAGATAGTAGAATTGTGTTTGATTATAAATAGTTGGATACACTCAATCTTTTTAATACAATGAAAACTGAAAACACCACTTTAGAAGAAGCATTTAATCTTCCCAAGCTTGAACTTTTGGTTCGCTTAGGGTTAATGCCGCTTCAAACATTGCCATATATTCGCAGAGCATTAGATAGATTACATAGTGGTATCATGCTATCACCAGATGATAGAAAAACTGTATTGTCACTAATGGACAAGTTAATGTCGTTATCATTAGATGACCCCGCAACATTTCAACGTATTCGTACAAACGTTATTCAACATAAGGTGCATACCATGGAATCTACTGTAAATGAAGCAGAATTGGATTTAAAACGCACGCCTGACGGAATGCTTGATACTTTAGCAAACAACATAAAAACAAAATTACGCGCAGGGGGACGCATCAGTGTTACTGATAAGCGTATCGCAAGTCGCGCAAAATCAGAACTTCGTCGCCGCCGGGATAATAGATTCCATAAGATGAAAGAAGGGTATGAAGAAGCGTTCAATACCGTACTAAATAGTTATGATGTTAAGAGTGTTTCAGAATTACCGCAGGAACAACTAAAAGAATTCTTTACAAAAGTAGAAATACTTTATAACTCATAAAAGGTACATATGACCATAGTTTATAGAACATTTACAGAAAAATTAGGCGGCGCTAACGTTAGCACGTTTGTTGGAAAGCACGGTGATTTGTTTTATGACCCAGAAACGAATTCCCTTCGTATTTCTGATGGACATACTCCAGGAGGCAATCCCATTCTTGCCGCTGGCGTTACCTATGATTTGTCAGCCGTTGAGCAAGACATTCTTCCTGCTGAAAATTTAACCTACAATCTTGGTAGCTTGGAAAAGCAATGGAAAACATTATATGTGGGTCTTGAAACCATTTTCATTGACGGGCATCCATTAAGTGTTCAAGCAGGAAGTAATTTCCTCACCCTTGATGGTACTGCCGTAGGAACAGGATATACAGGCTCACAAGGCGTTCAAGGATATACGGGCTCACAAGGTCCTGCTGGTGGATTTGGTGGTGCCTCGTTTAACTATCAATTCTCGACAAGTAATGCGACATCAGAACCAGCATTAGGTACAGCAAATCTTACCGATGACGATTTCACTATGGCAGAATATTTGGTCATTAGTGCCACAGATGCAGATAGTGAAAATTTAACAACCTATCTTGATACGATTGATGACTCAACATCAGGCGTGAAAGGCACGTTTAAAATTACAGATAGAAATAATATAAACAACTTTTCCATGTTTGCGATTGTAGGAACACATACCCACAATGATGGTTGGTTCATTGTTCCAATTGCATATTTGTCAGGTAAAACAACACCATATGGTGATACGGCAGATATTAGTATTTCTTTTGCGAGAACTGGTGATATTGGTAATACCGGTTATACAGGCTCACAAGGCGTTCTAGGATACACGGGTTCCGCTGGTGAAAAGGGTTATACAGGCTCACACGGCGTTCTAGGATACACGGGTTCACGAGGTTCTACTGGCGATGACGGCTCACGTGGCTTCACGGGGTCACGTGGCTACACGGGCTCACAAGGTGCTGATGGCACTGATGGCTCACGCGGCTACACGGGGTCACGTGGCTACACGGGCTCACAAGGTGCTGATGGCACTGATGGCTCACGCGGCTACACGGGAAGTGCAGGAGCAGGAACTGTTCCGGTAACGACTGCCTCAACAAATACTGCAACAAACACATCAGTCACTATTGATAGTCTAAGATTCCATCTTTCTTCAAGCTATATACCTGAAGTTGAATCTGTCGGCTCATCGCAGACTATTATCGGGTCTGGTACTATTGGCTATACAGGGTCAGGTGGAAACATTTATACCCGCGCAGTTTCAGTGACAGCAGCTAGTGTATCCACTTCGGCATTTGAAGCTATCACAACATCGCCTAGCGCACTTGCAACCACTGGTGACACGGCAATATTTACGATTACCAATACAACATCACGAAATATGTATCGGGTATCCTTTATGAAAACCGCAACAAATCAAGGCGCAGTTAGCGTTGAAACATTAATATAAATACAACGTACATCTAAAATTTAGGAGAATCACATGTCAGAATGGGGAAAAGCAGACGATAAGCAATCACGTGGAACTGTTGCTATTGCCACAAACGGAAACGTTACAGGCACATCAACATATTTCACGGATGATGCAAAAGTAGGAGATTTCATGCGTACCGATGATGGACAAGATTTTTTCATCACCTCCATCACCAGTAACACCGTTGCAACAGTATCTCCTGCTCGTAGTGGAGATGCTATCACCACCGTGTTTGCAGGAGCAGAATTCGCCCTTAGCGAAAAGCCAAAGTTCATCACCAAGGGATTCAGTAACAAGACCACTGCCGCTGAAGTGTTCGGCGTTGATGTGAATGAAATGGCTACTACGAATGGTCCTGCCCATGCAGGTTGGGTGAAGCGTAGCACAGTCGGTGACCGTGTTCGTTATGAAACATTGGTTGCCATGTCCAAGAACGGTATCACAGGCGATGCCGCAGATGATACACAGTTCGCAGATAGTAAGATTGTCATCAGCTCAGAATCAGGTGACTTCACCGCGACTGCAAATCTCGGATACAATGACCTCTTCACTGTGAATGCCTCAGTGTTAGGTGCCATTCAATCAATTACATACACGTGGCAAGAAAGTACGAATGGCGGCTCAACATGGTTTAACATTAGTGGTACCGCGTTCAAGACATATGCCACGAAGACGTTGGGCATAAACGCAGGTCATCTTGTGACAGGCGACACGGGATTGAAATTCCGTTGCGTCTTAACTGCCTCAGGATGCGCCACGGTGACATCAGCAGTGAAGACCTTAACAGTTACAGCGTAATCTATCATGGCAGATAGCAAAGTAAGTGACCTGACAGCAGCCACGTCCGTCAACTCGGCGGACGTGCTGTATCTTATCCAGGCAAGCACGGATAAGAAACTTAGCATTTCTACATTGTTGGCAAATTTGCCGGCTACACTTGCAAAATTTTCAGGCATCGTGGCGTTAGGAGGAACATATCAAACGATTACCAATGCCGGCGCTATCAATGCAACAATGACTACAACATATTTTTCAAACACGCAAGATTCAGTGTTAACCATTGCCAATGGTACATATGAGGGACAACTCAAAGTGTTAATTTTTACAAATGGCGCACATGAATCCGCAATAAATAGTAATATCGGCGCATCAAGTCTTTCATTTTCTCAATCCGGGGAAACAGCAATTCTTATGTGGTCAGTATCACAAACCAAGTGGTACATTGTGGGAGGCTCGGCAACTATAACATACTAAATCATGACAATGTTGAATGAAGATACCTTTTTGATGTACGCAGTGAAGCATTATAGAAATCCCAGCTGTACCGGGATGAAAGAGTTTCAAGATGATTTAAAGCGGTTTAAATATATCAAGCGATTGTTGCGACGATATAAAAAAACACAACAGATACCTGAAAATTTGGTTCTGAATCATATCATTTTGTTATATAATGTCTTTGGTGAGGCAACTGTTCCGTTATTGTTTTATAAAATAGAACGAGACCATTGGGTGCAACTTAAAACATTTTTAGTATTTTTGCATTACTTACCTGATAACTATCAGCTAACAGAAGAAATAACAGAATCAGATATTCCGTTAGATGCAAGTGTTATCAACAAATTACGAAAAATATGAAAACGTTCAAAGAATTTATTAACGAAGATGGCATGGGTGCAGGAGCTGTTCCTGCAAATAACGTTGCCAACTCAGGGGCAACTGCGATTGCAAAATATGACCCCATTATGAAATTTAAAATGTTTCGTAGAAAACCTGTCATCAAAGGAGTTAAAAAATGATTATAGATATTATTATTTTCGCTGTCGGCGTCGGAATTTTTTCTTACATCATCAAAGATTTGTTTTTTAAGAAAGAAAAAACATATGCTACTATCATTCCTGTTGCACAAGTGGAACCTGTTGCTGAGCCAGTTGCTAAGCCAGTTGCACCTGAGATGAAAGCAGTAACGCCAAAAAGAAAGTATGGCGGCAAAGTTAAAAAGACCAAGAGTGGAATGCTTGGTCGCAATGAGTAAATAACACATGGCAATCGACGCGGAAATTGCAGTTTTAAAGAGTGATGTTAATAGAATAACGTCACTGTTTGAAAAACTGGATACTGCCATTGAAAAAATGGGAGACACGTCCAATACCATTGCTCAGATGTTAGCCGTACATGAGGAAAAAATAAATAAAAATGAAGAAGTCGAGGAAGAATTATTTCGATTGTTAGAACAACGGCGAGGAGAAATGCAGATTGACATTAAAGAGATGCATTCCCGCATTACAACCGTGAGCCGCGAATTAGCAGACGATATCACTGACACCGAACACCGCCTCATGACCGCCTTAACATATGGATTATCCGATGTTAAGAAATGCATCACGGATGAATATAAAACAAATCGTGAGAAGCAGGAATTGCTTGAGACGCGAGTCAGCGACTTGGAAAAGTGGCGCTGGGTCATCTTGGGCGGTAGCATCATGTTCAGCGCATTTGCCCATGAAATTATAACCTTTTTATCAGCATTTCTAAGAAAATAATTCTGTAGGCTTGACATTGCACACTACATAGTGTATCTTCCATAGATAGGAGGTACACTATGTCTTATTTTATAGATGTGAAATACTTGAATATGGTTGGTCATCGCTTACCCCTGTTCAAGAAAAAGAAAACTGATTTGTGGAATTGTCGGTGCGTTATTTGTGGAGATTCATCAACAAATAAAAAGAAAGCACGTGGATATTTCTATCGGCAAAAAAATGATTTATATTACAAGTGTCATAATTGTTTAGCGAGTCAGCATTTTGGTACCTTCTTGAAGAACATGGATTCAACAACATATCAACAATATGTGTTTGAACGATACAGTAAAGGTGAAAATGGTCCTAAAGCGCATAAATCTGCTGAGACATTTATAAAATTTGAACAACCTGTATTTAAAGAAAAAAATCTGCTTGATACCATTGCCCAACGTCTTGATAGCTTGTCTGATGACAACGAGGCGGTGCAGTATTGTCTGGCACGAAACATCTCAATTGACAAATTTTCACACTTGTATTATATTCCCTCAGTGAAAGATATTGCGAAAATCGCCCCTCAGTATGCAAGTATTCAAACAAAAGAACCGCGCTTGTTACTCCCGTTTTATAATGAATCCGGTGAATTGACGGGAGTAACAATGCGTGGTCTTCGTAATGAAGCACTCAGATATATAATGATTAAGATACGTGAAGATGAACCTTTGATTTTTGGGATGAACACACTTGATAAAAATGAACCTATTACTATTGTGGAAGGTCCTATTGATAGCTTGTTTCTTTCGAATAGTCTGGCTTGTGCTGGCACAGGCTTCGGAAAACTTGAATCATTACAGCTTCCTAAAGAAAATATCACAATTGTTTTTGACAATCAGCCACGAAACACAGAGGTATGTAAAATTGTTGAAAAGTATATCAAGCTGGACTACAATGTTTGTATCTGGCCGTGTAGCATCAGCGAAAAAGATGTTAACGACATGGTGTCATCTGGAAGAAACGTACAACAAATTATTCGGGACAACACATACAAAGGACTCATGGCGCAATTGAAATTTACAGAATGGAGAAATTGTTAATGAAAGTGAAATTGATATCTCATACAGTAGCATGTGGAGAAGAAGCAGACACTCCATATGATGTAACCCAACTCATTGCCTATTGTGCGCGTGTGAGTAATCCTAGCAATCAAATGAACACGGGCACCGCGGACAAGTTGATTGAGTATTTGATTAAATGGAAGCATTGGTCGCCGTTTGAAATGGCAAACCTATGTTTAGAAATTGAAACCACCCGAGATATCGCGCGGCAAATTCTACGGCATCGGAGTTTCACATTCCAAGAATTCAGTCAGCGATATGCTGACCCTGTTAAGGAACTGGAATTTGTTACACGCGAAGTCCGATTGCAAGACACGAAGAATCGTCAGAACAGCATTCCCTCGGATGATGCTAATATGGCTGTGCAGTGGAATATTCAGCAATCCATTGTTGTTGATGCGGCAGAATCTGCATACAAGTGGGCAATTGAGCATGGAATTGCCAAGGAAGTTGCCCGTGCGGTCTTGCCCGAGGGGCTTACCATGAGTCGCATGTATGTGAACGGAACCTTAAGAAGTTGGGTTCACTATATAGAAACACGCACACACGAAAGCACACAAAAGGAACATCGGGAAATTGCAGTAGCTTGTGCCAAAGTTATTGCTGAAATCTTCCCTTTGATAAATAAATTTTCACATAATGGGGTGTCATATGCAAAGTGACGTACAGATTTTTATGGAAGCATGTGGGCAAGAAGTTCGGAGAAGCCCAAGCTACGAATTAGCGAACGAGAAGCAGGTTAATTTATATTTGGAACTTGTTCGTGAAGAATTCGAGGAGCTGAAAGCAGGACATGTGAACAAGGATATTGTTGAGGTTGCTGATGCTTGCGGAGATTTAATCTGGGTTATTCTAGGCATGTGTAACTCATTAGGTATTAACATTCATCCGGTTTGGCAAGAAATCACAACATCAAACATGAGTAAGACAGTTGACGGTACAGTTATTCGCAGAGCAGATGGAAAGATTTTAAAGCCCGACAGTTACTTCCCACCTAACATTCACAAAGCCCTCCAGCTACAGGACACTCCGAAATGAAGAAGATGGAACTTCCCGCAAAGATTTTATCCGATATCACGATATTCATGAAGTATGCAAAGTACGACAAGAAAAAAGAACGTCGTGAAAACTGGAAGGAGTTGGTAACACGCAACAAGCAAATGCACCTAGACCGGTATCCTGAGTTAAAGGATGAGATTGAGGCTGCCTATAAGTTTGTGTTTGATAAGAAAATTCTTCCCTCGATGCGTTCCTTGCAATTTGCAGGAAAGCCCATTGATATCAATAACGCACGATTATATAACTGTTGCTTTCTTCCTGTAGACCATGTGGACGCATTTAGCGAAATCATGTTTCTGTTGTTGTCAGGCACAGGGGTGGGATATTCTGTTCAACAGCATCATGTTGAGAAGCTTCCAGAAATTTCAAAGCCCGTCAAGACACGCCGCTATTTGGTTGGTGACAGCATTGAAGGATGGGCTGATGCCGTGAAGGTTATGATTACCGCATATCTCAAGGGCAAGGCACTTCCTCTGTATGATTTTAGCGATATTCGTCCCAAGGGGGCAATGCTTGTTACATCAGGCGGCAAAGCACCTGGACCTGAACCTTTAAAGGATTGCCTACATAATGTGCAAAAAATCTTGGATAGGAAGAACAATGGCGACAAGCTTACAACGCTTGAAGTTCACGATATTCTATGCTATATTGCTGATGCTGTTCTGGCTGGTGGCATTCGTCGCTCTGCCATGATTGCCTTGTTCAACATTGATGACGATGACATGCTCACCTGTAAATTTGGTAATTGGTGGGAACAAAATGCACAGCGCGGTCGTGCCAATAACTCTGCTGTGATTGTTCGTCATATGGTTGAGAAGGAGATATTTTTGGATTTGTGGAAGAAGATTGAAGCATCCGGGTCAGGCGAGCCTGGGTTTTTCTTCACCAATGATAAGGAATGGGGCATGAATCCCTGCGCGGAAATTTCGTTGCGTCCTTTCCAATTTTGTAATCTCACGACGATTCATGCGGGGGATGTTGAGACACAAGATGATTTAAATGCCCGTGCAAAAGCGGCATCGTTCATTGGAACATTACAAGCCGCATACACAAATTTTCATTATTTGAGGGATATATGGAAGAAGACAACCGAGAAGGAAGCGTTGATAGGAGTCAGCATGACGGGAATTGCTTCGGGTGCTGTATTGACCTTGGACCTGAAACTCGCGGCAAACATCGTGAAGGAGGAAAATGCCCGAGTTGCGGGGCTAATTGGAACGAACCCTGCGTCCAGATGTACTACAGTAAAACCGGAGGGCACCTCGTCATTGGTGCTCGGGACATCATCTGGCATTCACTCATGGCATAGTGAATATTACACTCGCCGTGTGCGTGTGGGCAAGAATGAGAGCATCTATAATTATTTACTTATCAACCATCCTGAATTGGTGAAGGATGAATTCTTCAAGCCAAACATTCAAGCAGTCATTGAAGTGCCTCAGAAGGCCCCTGACGGGGCAATCACACGACAAGAAAGCGCCTTAGACTTATTGCACCGTGTCAGTAAGGTATGGAAGGAATGGGTAAAACCAGGCCATCGTAAAGGCGCGAATAAGAATAATGTATCGGTCACGGTGACCATGAAGCCTGAAGAATGGGCTGATGTGGGTGAGTGGATGTGGGCGAATCGTGACAACTTCACAGCATTGTCAGTGCTTCCTTATGCTGACCATAGCTATGTGCAAGCACCTTTTGAAGATATCACGGAAGAACAATACACTGAAATGGTGAAATCATTACATGCCATCAATCTTGATGATGTCGTGGAATTAACCGATGACACTACCTTGCAGGGTGAAGTTGCCTGTGGCGGTGGTGCCTGTGAAATCGTATAGGTATGCGTCGAAGTTTGAAGGAGTTAGTTACGATTGTCGTACCGTGTAAAAATGAAGAAAATTATATTGGTCAGTTATTATCAGATATTTCTGACCAATATCATCTTCGTACTGTACGGGTGATTATTGCTGACGCACACTCCACCGATAAGACATTGGAAATTATTGACACATATCGAAATTTGTTGGACATACAAGTAATAGAAGGTGGTACAGTATCGGTAGGTAGAAACAACGGAGCCAAATTAGTTACCACTCCATATATTTTATTTCTTGATGCAGATGTTCGATTTTTCAACTATTGTATGGTGTATGATGCAGTACAATGCATCCACAACAAAAATTTAGATTTGGTAACACTTAGTCCAAAAAATTATGGAACGGAATGGCGAGCATCTATTCTATTTTATCTATTTGGGGTGTTCAATAAAGTAATGGCGAAATTTACTCCGTTCGCAGTTGGAGCATTTTTTCTCACTCGAAAGTCTGTATTTGATGCATTTGGGGGATTTCCAAACAAGTATCATACATCAGAAGATTATATACTCAGTACACAATACGATGTTAACAAATTTAAAATTGTGGATGGATATTTCGGGCAAGATGAACGCCGTTTTAAAAAACTTGGGTATTTTGGAATGTTACGATATATGATAGTAAATTTCTTCAACCGACATAACTTGGCGCATTTTGAAAAAGCTAAAGTTAATTACTGGAACTAATTATGGAAAATAACATGACATGGTGGAAATGGCTTATCGTAGATGTAGTTATTGGCTCGTGGCTATATGCAACATATATGAATTTTTTCGTATAACGTTGTATGAAACATTACAAAGCTATAATTGTATCAGATGTGCATTTGGGGACTGATGATAGCAAAGCAGCAGAGTTCCTAGAATTTTTGAATTCCCATCACACAGACATTCTCATCATCAACGGTGACTTTGTGGATGGGTGGGCGTTGGCACGGGGTGTTCGGTGGAGAAGTAAGCACACCAAAGTTATTTCGAAAGTCTTGGATATTTCTCGTAAAGTTCCTGTGGTATGGATTCGCGGCAACCATGATGAGTTTCTTCATGAGTTTATGCACATGCATCTAGGTAAATTACAAATCGCAGAGAACTATATACTAGAAATAGGTGATAAGAAATATTTTATTTTTCATGGCGATATACTTGATGTATTTGTGGCAAAGTGGAAATGGATAGCAAAATTGGGAGCAGTAGGATATGATTTTGCGTTAGCACTTAACACATGGTATAATAAATGGCGAGCGTTTCGCAGATTACCCTATTATTCCATCTCCAAAGATATCAAGCGCGGCGTCAAGGCAGCGGTTAATTACATTACAGATTTTGAAGTGAGTGCAACGAAACTAGCACGGCAACATGATTGTGCTGGCGTTATTTGTGGGCACATTCATCAACCAGAAAATCGTCAAATCGCAGGAATCCATTATTTGAATTCAGGTGATTGGGTAGAAAACTTAACAGCAATATTAATTGATACAGACAACACCATACACATTAAGGAGTTTCATTCATGATTACTGTTAAACGGTTTACTGCCTCATGGTGTGCGCCCTGTCGCATGTTGGCACCTGTTTTAAAGTCAATGGAGGTGGAGTTTCCTTCAGTGTCATTTGAGGTGATTGACACTGAAGCATCGCCAGAAGAAGCAAAGAAATATGGTGTTCGTTCCATTCCCGTTGTATTGATTCTCAGGGACAATATAGTCGTAGATACTATTGTTGGCTCAAATTCCAAAAATACATATGTGAATGCCTTGCTTTCCGTCTTACCTATTGAACAAGGAACTATCTAATGACAGACATTATTGATATTATATCGGATCCAGCTGGGCTTGCGCTGACATTTAACAAAAATCTTATTGTTACACAAAATCTTGCCATTCTAGGTGACGCGGCAATTACCGGGAACACAACTATTACCGGTAATGCTGTTGTTACCGGTAATATTACAACTGATGGTAATTTAAATGTAGGAAAAAATGCTGTGTGGGCAACTTCAATTGTGGGAATCACAAAAACATTTGATATCCCACATCCGTCAACACCTGACATGCGATTGCGATATGGGTGCTTAGAAGGACCAGAGCATGCCGTTTATCTTCGCGGCAAAACAACGAACCCCATAATAACCTTGCCTGATTATTGGGTTGACTTGGTAGACCTTGATACAATCACGATACAACTTACTGCAACAGTACATACCCAACAATTATACGTACAAGATATACGAGGTACTGAAATAAATATTTTTGGATCGAGGCTCGACCCATACTATTATTACATCATGGCCGAGCGAAAAGATGTTCCTAAATTAATAACAGAATATAATGCATAAACTACTAGTGTGTACAGCCTGCGAGGCGGAATTTAAACTCAGACATGATTTAGACCCAAATCATTATGAAATATTGTTTTGCCCATTCTGCGGTGCAGAGTTGGAGCCAGAAGAAAATTATCAATTTGACGAGGATGACAGCGAATAAATAGTCTAGTATCTTCACAAGGACTAGATTATGTGGTTGCATGAGAACGCTGAGTTCACTGAGGTTCCTGAAAATATCATTGGGTTCGTTTATCGAATCACCCATCTCGAAACAGGAAAACAATATTTTGGAAAAAAGTTATTTACTTTCGCCAAACGAAAGTCAGTCAAAGGAAAAAGCAAACGATTTCGAGTGGAATCTGACTGGCGAGGATACTATGGGAGCAACAAACAACTTCTTGATGATGTTGCTACCTATGGAGAACACGCTTTCCAACGTGAAATTTTGCATCTGTGTCGAACTAAAGGACAATGTTCTTATTTTGAAGCCAAATTACAGTTCGCCTATGGTGTCTTAGAACACCCTGAGAAATTTTATAATGATTGGATAATGTGCAAAGTCCACCGCAAACATTTAAAACTATGATATTACTTACGCTGTTATCAGCATTGTTCATTAGCTCTGTTGCCGCATGGTTCTCGATTGCGGGATTGATAGCTATTTTTCCTGGCGCAAAAATTGCGGTGGGACTCATGGGCGCGGCATTGGAACTAGGAAAGCTTGTTGCTGCCTCATGGTTATATCAATCATGGGGTTCGTCAAACAAACTCATGAAAATGTATTTCTTTAGTGCAGTGACCATACTCAGCTTGATTACAAGCATTGGTATTTTTGGGTATTTAACCCGCGCCCACGTCGAGGGGACTCAAGGGTTAAATGCGGGAGCAGAGCAGGTTGCATTGTTAGATGACCAAATTGCAATTGAAAAGCAAACCATCGTGTCGTCACGCGCCGCGTTACAACAAATGGATGCCGCAGTGAACAATCTTGTGGGCAATGAGAAAACAACAGAACGTGCATTAGCGGTTCGTACCGCACAACGCACAGAACGTGCCTCATTGACAAAAGATATTTTCGCAAGCAATAGTCATGTAGTTGAATTGGAAAAGCAAAAATCATTATTGAATAAAGACCAACGAAAGTTGGAAACAGAAGTGGGTCCCATTAAATATTTTGCTCAGTTAGTATATTCCACCGACAATCTTGAAACCATTGATAAAGCAATTCGGATGCTAATCCTCATGCTCATCTTTGTGTTTGATCCCTTGGCAATTCTATTGGTGATTGCAACAAACATGCAACTCGCAGAAAAAAAGACAACGGACACTGAAAAGATTTCACCTACAAAAAATTTAGCGAAAACTCTTGATGAAAAGCATAAATCAAAAATCATGCTGGATTTTGGAGATGCAAGCGATAATGTCACCGCATTAAAAGCAGATTGGAACCCAGGCGCATGGTTTAAAATTGTGAAGAAGCCTAAGTGATTGATTTATAACGACTTAGCGGCACTTGACACAGAGCATACATTGAAGTATATTACATGTATATACTCTACTACATGGAGGCAGTATGAAATATGATACGCAAGAAGTTAAACGGAGTCTGCGTAGCTTTGTAGCACAAGTAACATTCACCAAGAAGGATGGTAGCACCCGTGTTATGAATTGCACCTTGCGTCCTGACATTGTTCCTCCTGTTGTTACCGAGGCAACGCGGACCAAGAAGGCGAATGATGATGTATGCCCGGTCTGGGATATTGATGCTCAGGCATGGCGCTCATTTCGGTATGATGCAATCACACACATTGAGGTGAATGGTAATGGTTAATCTTCATCCAGTCCACGTGCCTGTATCGGACGCTCCTATTTTCGGAGATGAGCCCACATGGCATGATGTTCAGGTCACGCCGGAAAATTACAATCACCAGCTGGCGCTTGGATTCAATTGGCATAACTATATTGCAACAACAAAGAATTGCCGAAAATATCTTGAGGAGTGGTTGAAGGAGCATGGTACAAAGGCGGACCTTGTTCAGTGGAAGAAGGTGGCTGACAATGACATGAACACCGCTGTGTGCAAGTTGGCACGGATGAACATGCAAGGGTTGACGCTTTTGGCAAAGCATACGGCATTGTTGACCGACTATGTTGCCTCGTTGGGTCAGAAGAAGCAGTCGGCAGTTACAGCAACACCAAGCACGCCTCCTGTCAACATTCAGGACAGAATTCGTCAGCAGGTTGTGGGGACATTGTCCGACTTGGATGTTGCCATTGATAGTGCGTTTGACGGAGATGTTCCAGATGCTGACAGTCTGGCAGAAAATATTCTCACCAAGGGATTCAAGGGTCCTCAGCTAAAGCTGGTGCAAGATTATTTGGAACGCAATATTCGTGAATGGGTTGAGGCATCGTTGGGTGAGGATGAACAGCTTGCCGAGGGATATGCATATGTAGGCAAGAAGAATTTGAAAAAGATTATTGCAACATTTCAGGCGGTGCTTGATGTTGTGTCACAGCAACACACCAAGATAAAGGCGGGGCGTATTCACAAGAAGCGCCCAATGGATAAGCGCAAGATGGCAAGCAAGTTGCGGTTCATGTCTGAGTTCGCGGAATTGAATATCAAGAGTGTCGCGGCAGTTGATATCATTGGTGCCGATGCAGTCTGGGTCTATGACACAAAGAAGCGCAAGCTGGGATACTATGAGGCAGAAATCAAGGGAAGCATGTATATCAAGGGAACAAAGATTGTGGGATACAAGAACACCTGCGTGAAAACGTTACGAAAGCCTGCTGAACAGTTGATGCAGGTTCTAGCATTGAGAAAGAATCAGACAATGACCTGGATGGATAACATCAAGGCAAAGTGTGGTGCTTTGAATGGTAGAACACATGCGAATTTGATTCTCTTGCGTATTGATTGACCCTAGTGGAGGATATTTAAATTATTATCATTGATTATAGCCAAACGGCAATTAGCACATTGATGGCAGAGCTTCGTGGGCGTACTGACGCTGAAATCAGCACTCCATTGGTTCGACATATGATTGTGAACGCAATTCGCAGTTACAAAAACAAGTATGGTAATGAATTTGGGAACATTGTGATTGCCTGCGACAACAAGAAATACTGGCGCAAGAAGTTGTATCCGCATTATAAGGCAAGCCGAAAAAAGACCCGAGATGATTCAGGGTTCGATTGGAGTGCCATCTTTGAAGCGTTGAATTTAATTAAGCAAGAATTGTCTGAACATTTTCCGTATCCTGTCATTGAAGTGGACACGGCTGAGGCAGATGACATTATTGCGTCATTGGTTGTGTGGACTCAGACACACGACCTTGTGCAACAAGGACTTGATGTTGTTCCACAGCCCGTGCTTATTCTGTCGGGTGACCATGATTTCGTTCAGCTTCAACGATATCCCAATGTGAAGCAATACAGTCCTGTGCTTCGAAAGTGGGTGAAGGCGGTAGGTAATCCTGAGCATGATTTAATGGAGCATATTCTGTCAGGTGACAAGGGCGATGGCGTACCAAACTTTCTGTCACCCGACGATGTGTTTGTATCAGGTGGGCGACAAAAGCCTATCAAGAAAAAGGATTTAGAAGAATGGCGGAAATTGGATATCAGTCATTGGGATGCAACCAGCCATGCTGTGAACATCAGGCGGAATCAGCAACTCATTGATTTGCGATACATTCCTGAGGACGTTGTGGCAGGTATTATACATAGCTATGTTAATCAAAAAGATAATAAGGACAAGAGGCATCTCTTGAATTATTTCATTACACATAAGATGAAGAATCTTATGGAGAATATCACGGAGTTTTAATATGAGTCGATTAAACGCAAACATGCAATTGAATGAAAAGCTTGATTGGATTTCTGCAGGCGAGACACTTGAGGAACAAATTTCACGGGCGAAAGAGGTTGCCAAGATTGATGTCACTTTCCCTGTGTTCATGCGTATGGCAGTTGTTCAAGAAGAACGTATCGCGGGATTGCCTGAGGGAATGCCTGATGTCTATAAGCCTAAATCTGATATGCCCGATGGCATGGCAGACACGACAGCACGGCAAGAACTTCGCCGCATCAAGAATTTTCTAGCGAATGGAAGTATGCAAAAAATTCCTGCACTTCGTCGTGAGACAAATTGGATGCAAATGCTTGAGGGCATGCATTGGAAAGAAGCAAATATTTTAATTCATATCAAAGACCAACAATTGTTAAATCTTTACCCAAATCTGCGTGACATCTTGACAGCACTAGGCACACAGATTACTATTATAGAACAAGCAGAAACACCAAAAAAGAAAAAGACTAAAAAGTAGTAAGTTGACTGGCGCCATCGTCTATCGGTTAGGACGCTTGACTTTCACTCAGGTAAGATGGGTTCGATTCCCATTGGCGCTATGTTTTAATGCCCTATCGTCCAATGGCAGGACAACGGCCTTTGGAGCCGTGAATCTACGTTCGAGTCGTAGTGGGGCAACTCTGGTGAGGTATTCATTCTTTATAAGGAGCGGCGTATGTTTCAGCTATCATCTATTGTTGTAGGTTTTTTCTTTGCTATTTTCTGCGTGTCCACTTGGAAACTGTTTTTAGTAGCAGGGTCTCTTCCGTCGATTGAAGAAAAGATACAGGACAATGAGACACGATTAAATGGATTATATGACCTTTTGACGCGCGATTATGAAGAGGTAAAGCGCGAGATTGATACCAAAATTGAAAAGACGAAAAGAGAAATTGATGGCATCTACAACACCTTGGTTCAGGATGATAGTGAAATCTTGCGTCAGATGAATGGGAAGATTGATGCCCTTCAGGAAGATTTGGATAACCTCTATGTCACGGATAAAAATCAGAATCTTGAAGAAATTGATTATCTTTATAGCCGTGTGGATGACCTGAATAGCGAGATAAATTCTCTACATGACCGTTTGGATGCGCTTGACCAAGCCTGGTACCACGATGAGTTGTCTGGTAATCCCGAACAAGTGTAAAGTAGTGTCGGGGGCGTAAGCTAACGGGAAACTGGTGCCTTTGCAAGGCACACTTGTGGGTTCGATTCCCACCGCCTCCATTGGGTAATTAGCTCAGTTGGTTAGAGTCCTCGGTTTACATCCGAGTTGTCGGGGGTTCGAGTCCCTCATTACCCATGTTGCTCCTGTGGTGGAATGGTATACACGGCTTCGTGGTGGAACTGGCAGACACACTGGCTTCAAACTCCAGCGCGTAAAGCATGAGGGTTCAACTCCCTCCGAAGCCATTTATGTAGTAGGACAGGTTGTAGCAAAAAGTTTTTTATGGAAGTAATCCGGCTGGATGAGGACACCGACTTGAAATCGGCTGGGCTGAAAGGCTTTGGGGGTTCGAGTCCCTCTGCTTCCGTGGTTCATTGTAGTAGTCTTGATTTTTATAAATACTCTTGTCATCTTCAGGAGTAAATATGAATAATTGTTCGTTTTGTAAAAAAGATTGTACAAATCCAGGTGGGTTGGGGGCACATACTCCTTATTGTCATCTCAATCCACAAAGAAAAAAAAGACCATGGTCAGGTGGGTGTGCAAAAAAAGGTTCTATACCATGGAATATTGGAACAAAGGGTCTTACAGGTGGCTGGAATAAAGGTATAAAGGGGTCAACCACTGGAAAAGCCGGGAGTCCTGAAAAGGAGATATTACGAAAACAAAGAATAAGTGCATCAATGAAAAAAAACGATAAGTGTGGCGGAAAAAGACACGCATCGGGAAGAGGAAAAAAAGGATGGTACAAAGGATTTTTTTGTGATAGCTCCTATGAACTTGCATACGTTATATTCTGTTTAGAACATAACAAAAAAATAGAAAGATGCACACAATCTTTACCATATTTTTGGGAAGGAACCCCAAGAAATTATTTACCAGATTTTATTGTAGATGGGAAAATAGTAGAAATAAAAGGTTACAAATCTCCTCAATGGAATGCAAAACAAAACGCATATCCTAATATTTCTGTTCTTTATCAAAAAGACTTGAAGGATGTTTTTGAATATGTCCAAAATAAATATGGAAAAGATTATATCAGATTGTATGAAACCACCGTGAGTTCGAATCTCACCCTGTCCGTTGCTGTTTGATAATTGAAATACGCGCTAGTGGCGGAATTGGCAGACGCACTTGCCTTAGGAGCAAGCGATGAAAATCTTAGGGGTTCAAGTCCCTTCTGGCGCACTTGACAACGGAAGTACACCAATGTATATTACATGAGTACTGCTCCGATGGTGAAATCGGTAAACACAAGGGACTTAAAATCCCTCGCCAAAAGCTTGTCGGTTCGAGTCCGACTCGGAGCATAGTGTTAACGCCCTTATAACTCAATTGGTAGAGTAGCTGGCTTTTAACCAGTAAGTTGTAGGTTCGAGTCCTACTGGGGGCATGTAGTACGATGAGCGAAGGAATCCGGACAGGCATAATTCTGCACACTGATTCATACGCTAGTAGCTCATCGGTCAGAGCAGACGCCTTATAAGCGTCCGGTAGGTGGTTCAATTCCACCCTAGCGTATTTGCAGGAGTAACTCAATTGGCAGAGTCCTCGCCTTCCAAGCAAGTGGTTGCGGGTTCGAGTCCCGTCTCCTGCTCTTAACGTCATGGAGGTTTTTATGGTGTATTCAACATGTGAAAGTTGTGGTCATATCCAGAAAGGATTGGCTCCCCCGTGCGAGAAGTGTCAGGGGATGCAGATGAAAACGATAACGAGGTCGTAGTAAAGTTGCTGGTGTCGCATAGTGGCAATTGCCCCAGATTTGTAATCTGGTCTCGCAAGAGTTCGTGGGTTCGAGTCCCACCACCAGCTTTACGCGAATGTAGCTCAGTTGGTAGAGCGCAACCTTGCCAAGGTTGATGTCGTGGGTTCAAGTCCCATCATTCGCTCTTGCAGGACGAGTGGGCATACATTCGTTACACTATGGTAGGGAGCTTGATGCTCAACATGCCGGTCAAGCTTAACGCCATTGTAGCTCAGTTGGTAGAGCACTGCCCTGAAGAGGCAGGTGTCGGGGGTTCGACTCCCTCCGATGGCATTCGCAATATAAAGAATACCATATTCCCAAGTAGTTCAATTATATTTTTCAAGAGGATATTATGAGAGCATTTAATGATAACATCGTGGTAACAGTTGATGAAACAAAGACAGGTCCCAAGACAACGGCAGGTGGATTGTACATTCCAGAATCTGCTATGCAGGAAGATGGACAAATTTTGTCAGGCACCGTGTTCTCAATAGGCGAGATTCCATTGGCATCAGGTGAGTATCGGTTTCCTTCGGTTCATGTGGGTAATGTTATTTGGTTTGCAAAGTTTAAGGCATCGAAGATAGTGGAAGATGGTGTCACTTATCACATTGTTCCTGAATCAGCAATTCTCGCTATTAAGTAACACAAATTTATCATACACAGGAGAATATTATGGCAAAGACAAAGACAGCAAAGAAGGCATCCAAGTTGGCAAAGGTGAAGCCAGAACTTCAAACAGTTTTAGACACCACCGATGTCACGGAAGCATTTAGTTCCGTTTTGGAGTCATACCAAAACAATCCCACGCTTATTGCATTTCGAGATATGGTGGATAACTTGATTGCAACTCATGGTCCCACTGCGGAACTTGTATTCAGTCATGATTCGTATGATGTTGATTGCGTATTAGAATGGTTTGTTGAATTTACACGGGATGAAACTCCTGAGGAAATGAAGTCACGCCTGCAGGCAGAAAAGAAACTACGTGATAATGACAAAAAGTATGAGGCGCAGGAACTTCGTTATGAGAAGAAAGAATATCTCCGCTTGAAGAAGAAGTTCGAAGGAAAGTAATACAGGTATTCCCAAGTAGCTCAGTTGGTAGAGCTGGTGACTGTTAATCACCCTGTCGGGGGTTCGAGTCCCTCCTTGGGAGCTGTAACGCCGTGAGAATGTCTTCCTACCATGTACGTCTGGTGTAGGTATAGTCACCTCACTCTTCACCGCCAGTTGAGGAAAGCGCACGGAGTCATGACCCGAACTGGCATTTGGGGTGGTAGCATAATTGGTTAATGCCCCGCACTGTCACTGCGGAGATTGCGGGTTCGAGCCCCGTCCATCCCGTTTCTCTTTCTGTAGGAGTGTTACTATGCTATCAGGATTACTATTAGTGGTGATGTGTGTGATTGGATACAAATTAGATAAGATGGATGAAAAACTGAATATCATTATTAAAGAACTTCGTATTGATGGCTGGGCAATAAAGTAAGCATTGGGGTGTAGCTCAATTGGCAGAGCATCGCACTGTTAATGCGACGGTTGGTGGTTCGAGTCCACCCGCCCCAGTTGGGAGTGTCGCCTAGCGGCAATGGCAGGAGACTGTAAATCTCCCGGTGTAAACCTACGATGGTTCGAGTCCATCCACTCCCACTATACACCAGTAGCTCAGTTGGTTAGAGCACACGCCTGATAAGCGTGAGGTCAATGGTTCAACTCCATTCTGGTGTATCCCATGTATTGACAAATATGGCACACTGTAGTATATTACAGTATAACTTCAAGTGAGGATATATGCCACATCAGGTTGGTTATTGCTGTATCAATACGACATTGGGCAAGCAAAAAATCATGACGGGCAGAACCATGCGCCAAGCCTCGTTTCTTGAGGATACCCATCTGGTACGCACCTCTTTGCTGGCGTTGCAAAATGTACAAGATTTGGTAAAAATATTGCGCTGGAATGCGGAACACCATGTCAAGGTGTATCGTATTGGCAGTAACATCTTTCCTTGGAATTCAGAATATCACCTCACGGATTTGCCTGACATTTCAAAAATTCTTGAGGTGATGAAACAGGCAGGTGAGGTGATTCAAGCATCAGGACAACGTGTGTCATTTCATCCTGACCATTTTGTTAAGCTAGGTACGGTGAAGGACGATGTAGCGCGCCGTTCCATTCATGATTTAAATCACCACGATGAATTAATGACCATGCTTCAACTACCCACCAATCATTATTATCCGTTAAACATTCATGTTGGCATGAATTACAGTAAGGATGTCATTCAGCGATTCATTGAACGATTCGACATGCTCAAGGATACAACCCGCCAGCGGCTCGTTGTGGAAAATGATGACAAGGCAAACTCCTTCTCAGTAAGACAGTTGTACGAGGACATTTATTCACATATCAAAACACCCATCACGTTTGATTATTTTCATCATACATTTCATCCTGACATGCTAACATCAGCAGATGCCGCGCGTTTGGCGGCGTCAACATGGGATTGTACACCGTTGTTTCATTACAGCGAGAGCAAGAATTTAAATGAGCACCTATCAGGAAATGCTCGCGCCCATGCGGATTATGTATTTCAACCTATCGACGATTACAATCTACATATTGACATTGATTTAGAAGCAAAGGCAAAAGAAAAGGCGCTGTTTAAATATTGGGAACTGTCATGAACGGTATTCGAAGAAAAAACTATCTATTCAAGTATTTGCATGTCCATGTTGGAAATTCATTGGGCGATGTGATTGTATGCACAGGCATCATTCATCACTTGGCAAAGAGCACGGAAACGTTGATTCTGGACACTAATCCATTCTATAAAGAATCCTTGATGTGTTTGTTCAGTGACTTCCCAAATATTCTGCCGCTCACGAAAACGGAGTATGCTATTTTCAAGCAGGACAAGGGACCCATTGAAGAAATTGTTGCTCCCAGTGCATCCTCCATGCCGATTGTATTTCCTAACGGTGAAAAGGGGTCTGCTCCTTTTGCATGGGAACGTCAGCATTATGAGAACTTTGATTTACCCTTTTCTACCCGCTACACGCAGTTTCACATGCCTAGGCACATTCCCAATGCCCACGCGCTCTATGAGACACTCACGGAAGGGGAAGAGAATTACATTGTAACGAATCGCTTTATGGGTGTTGAGTTAAACTATGCCAATTACTTTATTGACCGCTGGAACCCGCATAAGTATAAGGTGATTGACATCACGCCCCACATGACCACGAACGTTTTTGATTTTGTTGAGTTGTTTAGACATGCCAAGCAGATTCATGTGGTGCCAACCAGCATCCATCAATTAGTCGATAGCATGGTCAATGATATCTCCGGAGAATTGTTTTTCCATAACATTCGTGCAAATTTTTGGAGTCCTGTGAATTGTCAATTTAATGAATATCGTTGGAAAATCATTAACTATTTGGATAAGATATGACACAACTCTGCACACTTCCTGAAAAAATCTTTGAACCCTACAATATTGAGAATTTTGTTGAGACAGGGTGCTGGATTGGAGAAGGCATTAAATATGCATCCCACCTCGGTATTCGCAACATTTTTAGTTGTGATATTGATGAGCATGCCGTACTAGTATCTCGGCAGGTGGTACCTGACTCACACATTTATCATGCGGATAGCAAAGAATTTCTACGAACCGTATTACCTACCCTTCGTGGAATTACAATGTTTTGGTTAGATGCTCACTTTCCCAATGAACCATGGTCACAAGGATTTATTGATAGTGCGGCACAGCAGTTAGACTTGCCAGAAAAAAAGAAAATTGATATTCATGAGGACTATGAATTTCCCTTGTTCGATGAGATAGCTCTTATCAAAGAATTGAAATACAATTACACACAAGATATTTTCTTCTGCGATGATGTGCGTGTTTTCTATGATGAACAGAATCCTATGTTTCAGCCTGAGACACCTAGAGAACATCGAGTGTACAATCGCTGGAAAGAATTCACCAATGTATTATCCAAGACACACCGCCTTGAAGTCATCATGATAGGAGAAGGCGTTGGTATGTGGGTTCCGAAGTGACAGAAGATGAAATAGAAAAGTTCGCCCCTATCGTCTAATGGATAAGATAACGCTCTTCTAAAGCGTCTATGTAGGTTCGACTCCTGCTAGGGGCATGGACAGTTGGCTGAGTGGTCTAAAGCAGCCGATTACTAATCGGCAGGAGTGAAAGCTTCCGTGGGTTCGAATCCTACACTGTCCGTGCATTAACGATTATATATAGTCATAACGGAAAATAGCTCAATTGGTAGAGCACACGCTTTGGGAGCGTGGGGTTGCAGGTTCAAGTCCTGTTTTTCCGACTAACATTTAACAGCAGAGGGAGTATGCATAAAATTATCAACTATATTATAAATATTCCGAGAAAACAAAAAGTCATGGCATTCAAAGCGGTGTTATTCTTCGCGCTTATGCTGTGTGGTTTCTATTGGTATAAGATTGAAGTGACTAAAGAAAATGTTATAGAGTTTTTTCAAGGCGGTGACATTCAAAGGTCACTTCGGGATTAATACATCGGGCATGTGGTGAAGTGGTCTAACACAGTGGTCTGCAAAACCTCGATTCGTCGGTTCAAATCCGACCATGCCCTTTAGGTCCATGGCTCAATTGGTAGAGCATCGGTCTCCAAAACCGAGGGTTGGGGGTTCGACTCCCTCTGGGCCTGTTCCGAGAAATACTCGGAGATTCAACAATTTCAAAGGAGTGATTATGTCCAAGTTTTTCCTTGCAGTCGTTGTTGTAACACTTTCAGCTTGCGCTCCCAAGGGTGCCGCTGAAATACAGGAAGATGTGAAGCCCGCTGCCCCTGCCGCTGCCGCTCCTGCTGATACCACAGCAACTACATGTGACATCGCTACCAAGAAGTGTGAGGCTGTTGCCAAGTAAGTTTCCTTAAATATGCGAGACTAATATATTATGAAAAAGAAAAAGATTAATTATTCTGAAGTGATTGAATACATCAATAAGCAAACACCTGAGACTCGCATATATCTGGGTGCCGACTCTGAGCGGTATCGAAAGAATGGGAAATGGATGGCAGATTACACCCTGGCAGTTGTCGTGCATATTGACGGCTGCCACGGGTGTAAAATCTTCGGTGAGATTCAAACAGAGATTGACTATGACCAGAAACAAGAACGTCCTGTTATTCGTCTTATGACTGAAGTGTATAAGGTTGCCGATTTATATTTGAAACTTGCTGATGCGCTTGTGGATAGACATGTAGAAATTCACTTAGACATTAATCCCGAAGAAGAACATGCTAGTAATGCTGTTGTACAGCAAGCAATTGGATACATCAAGGGTGTCTGTCAGCTTACTCCACAAATCAAGCCTGAAGCGTTTGCAGCCTCGTATGCCGCAGATAGACTCAAGGAAGTGTTAATTTCGCAATACATCTAGTATAAATAGTAGCACAACAGACCCTATGATTTCTACTTCGTTATGTAAAAATCATAGGGTTTCCCTTATCTAGGAGTCTGAAATGTTATCAAACATCATAAGTCTTGTTATGGTGAGTATGCTAAACATTATGCCCTTGAGCGCAACCAAACAAATGTTTGTTGAAAAGGTGGAAAACCAAGTGCAAATTGGTGCTCTTGCAGGTAGCAGAAATCTTGAATTTGGTGTGAAAAATATCCTTGAAGAAGCATTACTTGAAAAAGACTATGAATTAAAGCCTGATGCCGCATTACATCTCAAGGTGGAAATCATATATCTTGATGTGTTAAATACAAAAAAGAATATTTCTGTGTTTCATAGCAGTGATGAAGCAGTTGTTATTCGTATGAAAGGCACCTTATATCTGAATGGGAAGAAAATCAAGGACACGTTTGTTGAAGAATCATCCTCGGAAATTTCCATGAGTACATTAATTATTGATAATGGCGGTAAATTTAACCAAACAAGTTTAAGTAATGCACTGAAAAAAGCCAGTGTTGCACTTGTCAATAAACTCACGGAGTAAGCAATGAAAAAAGTTTTTGCGTTATTGTTTGTGCCATTCATGCTGGCGCGAGCACAGTATCCCGTTTACACATTTTATCCTCAAGCCATCACACAGAACATTCATGGTGGGGCGATACAAAAGAATGATACTGTTCAGGTGACCATTAAGGTGAATGCCAATGGCAGTACGTTGCGCTCCACCTATTTTGATTTTCAACATCAATACACCGCTATTTCATTAATTGATGTGACGATGGCAGCAGCAGGTGCTCAGGGGTCTGCGCTTCCTACAGGAACCAGTACAAGTGTGCAGAATTATTTCTATCAGAATTGCAAATTGAATAGAAGCACCCAGAACACCACGACAAGTAGCTGGACCAATTATCAAAATGCCAATTACACCTGTAATGCAAACACCGCCCCGAACGATGCCATTAATCGTATCATGGCAACTGTATCAGGTAATAGCAATTTGGGTAATGGTGATTACATGTATTTGCGCTTTAGAATTACCAACATTACGGCAGGATTCCCGTATGATTCCATTCGCATGAATTTCGCGGCAGGATATCAAAGTAATGGTAATCAACAGACCTCAACTCTCGGTGAGCCCCACGCTTCATGGGTGCAACTTGCGGCAGGGGCAAACAACCTCATAACAGGAAACATTGCACTCCCCGCAAACTTAACCGTGTTGCCCAAAGTTATGATGCTGGATAGTTTAACCAACGCATTTGTAGCAAGCACCTCGTTAACCAGCGAAGGCAATTTCGGATTCAGTACGGAGCTACAACCCAACACAAAATATAAAATGTATTTGGTGTGGACTGCTGATAGTTTAGCAAAGCTCTCGACCCAAGCCACGACACTCTCTGACTACACAATGGCATTTCAAGAATTTCTGTCACAGAATCTTGATAAGACCTATAAGAACAACAATTTAACTCGTGGTGTTCGCTACAAGGCAGCGGATGTGACTCTTGATGGTGTGTTTGACGGTAGTGATGTGCAACTCTTATTCAACGCAGTCACCGGGCTTGATACTATACTCGCGCCCCCAAGTGGTGCAACATCCTCATGGGATTACCCCAGTGTATATCTGCTTCCTGTCGCAGTGTTTGATAGTCTTAGCGCAGACAAGTGGAACAATACAGTGACATCTTGGCCCAATCATTACGGACTCACAACGTCAAATTCCACGCAGACCATCAATTTAAAATACTTGTTGTTAGGTGACCCAAACTTATCCATGTCCTCACCCTTGAGTGCAGGATATAATTTACGGATGGCAAACCTCAGTACAGCAACACCTTCCATTGATGTAAATCTTGCTAACACGATTGTCACCAATAATCAAATCACCATTCCCTTTGCTGTTGATACCAAGGGTGTGTCTGTCACGGGGCTACAATTTGAAATCACCTATGACGCCACGAAGGTGAAGTTTGACCGTCTTGACATAAACACTCCAAGTTGGATATCCTTCGTGAACAATGGCGTGGGACATATTAAATTTGGAGCGTTCGACAAGGATTTAAAAGTTGCCATCACAGGAAAGGTGACACCGTTCAACATGGTGTTCTCTGCAATTGGAAGCGGCGTTGATATGAATTCTCAGGTAAGTATTAGTCCCATCATGGATGCATCAGACAGTAAAGGAAATCACGTTAATATCAATCTCAATACACCGATTATCAAATTAATCGGCGCCAACAATTTTCGGAAACCATAAATGAAAAAACTTCTCGTTTTCTCCACAATTTTCATTATGAGTTGCACAGTTGATAATCATCCCATGGCACCCCAAGTGATTATCAATGACATGACATTGGGTGCAAAATCCATGTCCACCGTTATTGCAAGCATTTCAGAGAAAGTAACAACAGGAAAAGTAACAATCACCATGACGGTGACACCTGGTGCCATGTATAGCTTACAGTTAACCGACATGCAAAATAAAGTGATAAATAATGAAGGATTCACAGCAAACACAATCACGCTCGTAAAGTTATTGGATTACACAAATGTTCCCACCGGGACATATGATTTAACACTTATGGACACAAGTGGGAACAGCAGTAAGATTCCCGTCATCATTCAACGCTAGGAGACACCATGTCTGAAGAAAAGAAAGAAGAAAGCGCAATGTCAGGCTTGAAGAAAGCAATCATTAGTGCTATTACATTACTTGTCACCACACTTGCGGGATTGCTTGTGACGAAAGTTGCTGGAGGAGAAAAGAAAGAAGCTGCTCCTGCTCCTGCCGCCGCCGCCGTCGCGCCAAGCATCATCATTAATAATAGTCAATCAAATAGTGGCGGCGGTGCAGCACCTGCTAAAAAACTAGAGGAGAAGAAAGATGGCTGGACGAAAAAAGAACCCAAGTGGTAGCAAGAATTCGCTTCTAATAGGAGTATCACACGTATGAAGAAATTCTTAATGTTGTTGGTTACACCCCTTGTGCTTCATGCCCAAGTGGTAGGTTCAACGAAAACCGAAGATTACAAAGCATCTTTTGAAAAGAAGATTAGCATTGATAGTTTGATGGATTACAACGGACCGAAGATTCCTATACAGCTCTTGAATGTAGGTATTGGCGAAGATGTCTTTGCCTCATATCCTGAACTCAAGGATAAGCGTGTGGGTTTAGGTGTAACCAACATCATTGTAGAATTTCTTGAAGAAACAAATCGCTTCACGTTCACCGAAGATAAAACAGAAATCAAGAACAGAATGGTGAAGCAGTTTCAAGCTTCCCAGTCAGGATTCACGAAGGATAAGCTGGACGGGGCAGGAAAGATTCGCTTGGCCCATTACTTTGTATATGCGGAAGTGTATGATTTCTCTGTCTCCGAAGACGAGACCATTAATATGAAAGATGGTGTCAAGAATAAAGTTGTCACACGATTAGGATTACAAATTAAGTTTGTTGATGCAGAAACAGGCGAGTATTTCACAGGGTCTGGGTTGGGCGAAGCCAAGACCGTGCGTGAATTAACGCTGATGAATGATGCAAATTTCAGTGAGGTGAAGTTTAACCAAAGCACCATTGGTACAACGACAAAGAAAGCGTTGGAAGATGCGGCTGCGAAAATCTTAACACGTATGGTTAAGAAGGGACTATTCAAAAAATGAAAAAATTCTTAATGCTGTTTGTTGCAGTATCGTCAATACAGGCACAAGATACGGTACGAGTGAAGCATGACAACTATATCTCCGTCTATTCCAAGTCGAAGCATTATCCCCTCATGGTCGAGTGGTGGGATACAAAAGACAAGGTGGCATGTAAAAATCAACTCACACGTATTGATAAGTTTGCGCCCGATCCCTTGGCATTAAAGGACAGTGATTTAGGAAAGGATTATGTGGGCTCTGGATTAGACCGAGGACACATGAGTCCTGCCGCTGACAATGAATGTTCTGGAAAGAAAGTCTTGGAAGAAGCCTTCTACTTCACCAACATGGTGCCCCAATACCACTCGTTAAATGCGGGGGATTGGAAATCCGTAGAAACGTTTTGCCGACAACTGGCAACTCAATACGATTCCGTCCATATCTGGGCGGGTGCAGTGGGTGATGCCGAGCACATCAAGGGATTGGTCATCCCTACGAAAAATTGGAAAGTCATGTATGTTCCTAAAACACAGACTTGGTATGCGTATATCTTTGAAAACACGAAGGCGAAACCTGTTGGGGTTCTGCCTCACGTGGTAACAGTAGAGGCTGTTACAAAACTTACCCAATTCAAATTTAAATGAAAAAACTCCTTAGCACAACCGTATTATTTGCGATTGTCCTGAGTTCTCTTTTTGTTACAAGTTGTAAAGCACAAGTCATTGTCCAAACATGGGTTGACCCATGCGATAATTCAGTCAAGACATACACATTTCCTATTACAGGACCAGGTGTTGTTGTTTTGTATCGCGGCAATGCCAAGCTGTTTACTGCAAAACAAGCGAATAGTGGTGAGTTAATGGCATGGGTATCACAGATAACAGCAACTGTGCCTTGCCCCATCACAACAAACACAGTGGTCACACAAGCCGCGACAACAGCGGCGACCAGTGCGGCAACAGCGGCAGCAAGTAGCGCGGCAACAGCGGCAGCCTCAAGTGCCGCAAGCAGTTCTGCAAGTTCAGCAGCAAGTAGCGCAGCAAGTGGTGCGGCAACGGCGGCAGCGTCTGCTCCAGTTCCTGTTCCTACTGCTCCTCCTCCACCAACACCTGCGGCGCCGGCCCCAGCCCCAGCGCCCGCTCCTGCAGAACCTGCACCTGCTCCTAAAACAGAAGCGGCACCTGCACCTGCGGCAAAATCAGAACCTGCGCCTGAACCTAAAACTGAAGCAAAGACGGAAACAAAAACGGAAAGTAAATCAGAAACGAAAAGTGAGAGCAAGTCGGAAAGCAAGTCAGAAGAAAAGAAATCTGAAAGTAAATCCGAAGAAAAGAAATCTGATGAGAAGAAGTCTGATGACAAGAAAAAAGAAGAGGAAAAGAAAAAAGCACAAGCACGGGTGAATCCCATGATGCTTGCCTCTGATTTAACAACAGGACAACAGGCTGATGGTAGTCTTGCGTCCATTGTGACTGTGGGTGTGTCACAGTCATCGTTAATGGGTGACAAGAGTTATGGTGCAACAGGCATGATTTGGAGCACACTTGACCAAGGAGCAATATCATTAGCATACACTAAGATGAATTTCAAAAAAGGGAAATTGAATTACATTAGTGCATATTCAAGCACAAGTGCCTATTTAAAAGGAACGTTAATGACAATGGTGGGATACACCTGGGTGAAGCCTCATGCGCGTTTTGGTGTGTTTGGTGTTTCAACGGGTGTGATTGGCTTGTTTGTGCCTGAGAAAATTGATAGATATATCACAGACAGTTTGGAAGTATCACAATGGTTGCTAGAGCATAACGTCACAATGAAAACACGCCCTGACACCATTCATGACAAACATACCACATATCATTCCAGCTTTGCAACATCCGCAGTGGCATTTTGGATGCATCCTCCCATTAACATCAATGAGAAAATCACTGTCTCACCACAACTCTTTGTCATGGGGTCACCCATCTCATATAACAGTGTCACAGGTCTTTCAACCAATCAAACATTTGGCACCATGATGGGTACATCGCTTGATTATAAAATCACCAAGCGGTTTGGCATTTCTAGCGCATGGCGTATCATGATGATGCCTGGCACAAAAGCATTAAATAATTTAATGATAGGGTCTCGGATTATGCTCTGAAATGCACGGACAGTGTAGGATTCGACCCCAAAGTTGTTGTATAGCAACAGATTACGTCCCCACTTGACAACAGGTGGGGATTGTTGTATATTTCATACATACACTTACTGGAGATTGTCACGAAATGAACAAGTATTATCAAGAACAATTCATGTACTTGGTAGGACAGTTGTCTCCTGAAAACTTGCATTGTGACGGAGAAATTTCACATGCCGAAGCAAATCGCAAGCACCGGGCGCTCAGAAAGACATGGAGCGCATTGGAAACACAGGTGGGGCGTAAAGTCACTGAATATGAAATTATTGGCAATCATTTTGGGAAAACCTACGCATGATTATCATTCAGTCCCCGGTGCCCCCTGCCATTGCACATATTGGTGATAGAACCATTGTGGTGCCCAGCTGGGTGGAAGTACCTGCAGGCACCACATTGGATATGATTCAGTGGGAACGTCCCATACTGGTGAAATCCGAGGTTGCAAAGCATCATGTAGGCAAGTATATTATACAGGTACATGGGAATGGGCGCGTGACCTGCGATTGCCCAGGGTACACGTTTCGAAAAAAGTGTAAACATTCTGCTCAATTCATTAGGTGACACAATGATTAATACCGATTGGTTCAAAAATATGTTTTTCAAATATGAATATTGTGTGGGGTGCAAGGAACGCACCAAGACGTTGAAAGCAACCCATATTCAATTTAGGAAACATTACATTGAAGGTGTTGGGCAGTTGTGTGATGCATGTTATGACAATCTTTTTCCCCATAGGACAGGAGAATATCGGACATATGAAAACCAATGACCTTAAGAAGGGATGTCGGGTGTTGCTAGAAAACGGGTGGTATGCCACGATTCAGGACAACATAAAGGGGAACACGCGACTCATGACGGTGGAAGGACATGTCACGGAAATGGGAAGTGTGTATAGCCATGACATTGTGCAAGCGGAAGTGAACAACCATTGGGTGACAGTTCAGCATACCCCGAATCAGGTTGAGTTGCGCGAGCGCGTGAGATTGTTTGATTTCTCATGACCTTACGACAATTTCGAAGCATGTGCTTGTTGGCAGGAGTTGCATATTTCTACGCGGGAGCACAGTTTTTCATGAACAACACGTGGAAACAGTTGGTGTTGGGATTCGTTGCAGAAGTGTGTATGCTGGCAGGCGTCATGCTCATTGAACATGCATTTCACTCACAAGGAGAAAAAACA
>Ga0194048_10000114_pt1 | contig 34778 bp, 39 predicted proteins | sample JunL225m_MetaG_FD_161685 | JGI IMG/M metagenome (GOLD analysis project Ga0194048, IMG submission 161685) | Anoxic zone freshwater microbial communities from boreal shield lake in IISD Experimental Lakes Area, Ontario, Canada - Jun2016-L222-5m | ecosystem: Environmental > Aquatic > Freshwater >...
TGGTAATAGTAAATTACTTAATGGAGGACTGGCTGTTAGTGCGGCGATTTCTTCATCATCTGCATCATTATTGGGATTAATATCAAGATCAAGACCCAGGTTTTTTGCTGCGTTAACAAATGCACCTACCGATATTTCTTTTTTTGCGTTAGTGTCATTAGCCCGACCTGATAGGAATTGTACCAAAGCCATTAACTTGGTATGATCAAGAGGAGCAGAGTTTTCTACTTCGAAAATTAGCATTACCGTTTAGCCCGACCTATTCCCGATGTATCTGGCTCCGGTAATTCTTCTGGCGGCGATTCAGGTGGTGCTTCTCCTCCAGGTGCTCCGCCGGGCATTCCGCCTTGGTCTGGACCGGCTCCTTGGTCTTGACCTGGGAGTGGTGGCGGAGATGCTTGCCCGGTTACAATACCCAGTGCTTGATCCATTTGCTGTTTAGCTGATTGAATATTTTGTACTAGTCCACCTAGGGCTGATACTGCATCTTGGTTAAATTGCATTGCTTGATCAACACCTACTTGGTTTTTCATTTCATCAACCAATGCTGGTAGATCTTTAAACTGCATACTAGATACTTCTTCCAACATTTTCTGAATGTCGTCAACCATTGCTCTAGCTGCCAAAACTACCTGGGCTTGCTGAATTTCTGATTCGCGCAGTACGTTATATAACTGGCGACGAACTTGTCTACTTTCTGTTTGCAGGGCTCGCTTGGCAATTAACTTTTGTTCTTTTACTGTCAAAGGTAATCCACGCTTAACTTTAGCCATAGCCATGTTAATTTCTTGAACTTGTTGTTGACCAGGGGCCGGGGCTTGCCCTGGATTAGTCCCTGATACGGCCGCTTGCATCTGCGCTGTCTGTGTGCCAGCTGCTTGCTGCACATTTTTTTGCTGTTGTTGCGCGGCTTGAAGTTGCTGTTGTTGTGCTGCTTGTTTCACAGCATCACCAGCGGCTGCAACCGGGTTAGGTTGTGGAGCATTGGCAGCATCTTGTTGTTGATTAAAATTAGAACCAACTGTAGTCGCCATACCAACAGTAGCGCCGCCCTCTTCTTTCACTTTGGCCCGTAATACACGTTCCATCATCATTAGTTTTAAGTAAGTAGGATTTTGCTCGCTGCTATGGAAAGCGGGAGTAGCTCGGTGTTCATTTACCAGCTTGCTTACTTTTTTCAGCATTGTACGTGCTTGACGTGTTGATATTACGTCAACGTTGATGCTGTCACCGAAGTAACTTTCAAATACCTTAGCGGCTTGTTTTGATGGCGTGGTCGCGGCCAGTTCGAACAGTTTCATTATTAAATCCTTTTTGTTGATAGTATTTAGCGTAATTTACGCATTTTGTTAATTGTTGCTCCACCTGCTTTTTATGGATAATCTTAGTTTCTAACTTGGTTTCAACAGTCTCACGGAATAGCGAATTTTTACTGCGTTCTGCTACATTTGCCCGTGTGTTAATATCATTAGTTAGATCCATTAGTTTTTTATCCAAATTTAGTATATCTCGAGCTAAGTTATAATTGGAAAACTTAGCGGCTATACACCAACTTAATGCTGTTTTTGTGCTGCTAAACGTACCTGCATCAGTGGCAGAACAATAAACACGACATACATTTTTTTCTTTCTTAATAACATATCGACCAAATACCTCATATTCACCAGCCTCATTTTGAAAAATAAGGTTAGTAGTTATGTTAGGAAACTCTTTCCTAAAGGCTTTATCAATATCCATGTCATTCATCATTTTATAACATAATGTGTTATGAAGTATCCAACAATTGCCACTAATGTAGCGATTATTCCAACTCCCCAACCAATTAACCGATCATTATTTTTTTCAGCCATTTTTGCCAGGGAAGTTTTTACATCTACAATCTCAGAGCACAGATGGGTGATTTTACTGTCTAATGCAATTAATTTAACATCAACTGCATTATATCGCTCGGCACATAATTCAACATGCGCTTCTAAACTTTTCTTCTCAATATCGGTGGGCTCAATCATATCTTTCCTCAATAATATATTTAGCTTAATAAACTAAACCATATATTTTGATCGACACCATTAACTACTAAAAATGGGGTTATATTTTCGTTATTTCCCAGTTGTATTAACATGGGAACCCCAGCACAGTCGGATAACAGCATCTCAGTGGGGTTTTCCTCAGATCCGTATACATAGGGTGTATCTACTTCAAACCCAAAATTCCATATGCTATCAGATTTTGTCGGGTTATCTAATTTTGCTATCTGTGTGCGCAATCCAATCAATTGTGTTACAGTTTCCCAATTGCGTTGTTGATTTCTTGCATGATTCCATGAGCGTTCATCTACAATATTCTTCCCCGAAACGTCAATAAACGGAACTCTCGAGGATTTATAATGCCCGGTAACCCCGGTGGCAGTAATATCAAACAAAGTTTTACAAGAAAATCTCATTCAGAGTCTTTGGATAGTTCATATAGCATTTCAGCCTGCGTGCATATATCATTAAGTGATGGATTATCTCTTCTAGCATTAAATATTTTTATCCAACGCTTATATTCAGCTTTTTCTTTGTCAAGAACTTGATCGGTGGAAAGTAAATGCCGGTGTGTATCGCCAGGTTTACGGACGTACACCGTACGCCCACCATCTGGGCTTTCAAAAATTGTTATTTCAGTAATTTTGCTGACCATCATAATATGTGTGTATTTAACTGATTAAAATATAGTGTCAACAAAAAGCCCCTTTCGGGGCCTTTAATTATTGCTCGCTTACAAACAGATTAAGTTTTTTAGCTTCTTCAATAATCATATCCGTACTGGGAAAGTCTGGCATTGTGGGAAATTGCAAGGCTAACTGTTCTTCAGTAGGACCTTCTACTCCAACAAAGACTTCTCGTTTGGACATAAATTCGTCCATAAGATTTTGTCGTTTTTGGAATACTGGCTCATATAATGAATCCTTGGCCAGCTTTAGTAATTCGAGACGAATCTCGTAAGGTGTTTTGCTCATAGTTTTCTCCTTGTGTGAATGTGTGTGTGTTAAAACACGAGCAATATTACTTAGTCATAGAAAAGACAGCCAACAAAAAACCCGCCTAAGCGGGTTTAGTGTTTTTAAAGATAACTTTAAAATTAGCTTGCTGTTGTAGCTGTTGAAGCTAAACGGAAACCAACGTCTGTTACAGTTGCGCCAGATGCATCATAGCCTGTACCAGCAACGTTAGAACCTAACGCACGGATAGCGGCTTGTAATGTAGCTGCGGTGTAAGCTGCTGTTGGATATACAGCCAATGACATGTTTGTAACGTTAGCGGTAGCAGCAACTTGATAAATTGCGACTGTCGCTGTCTGCTGAATAGTTTGCAAAATTGTCTGGATTGCTCCGTTAACACCGGCTTGGGCTGAAGGATCAGCACCTAAGTCTACTCCGAAGAAGTCCAGTTTTGGACCCATGAAGTTAACTGGTACACCGGCTGGTGCGTATGTTGCGTTTGCTGATAACTGTGAACCGTTAAGGGTGTCAGTTGCGAATACTGGTTGTGAACCACCTGATACTAATGGAATTGATGCCATTTTAAATCTCCTAGTTGATGGACGCTGAGGTCCTACTTTTATTTAGTCAGAAGATGAAAAATGGCTTCTATGGGTTGAATTATATATAGTTTTGGCGATTGTTGCGGGTAAATTTAAGACGGTCAACCAGTTTACTGATCCCGCCGGGCGATGCCACTACCCACCCTTCGTGACCGGGCTGCTGCCTATCTAACTGCTGCAATAGGTCCATTTTAATGTCATGTAATAATACAAATGCTGTGAAAGCCGCGCCCATTCCATCTAAATTAGAACTGGGACTCTGCAGATATTCTACAATATTTCTATATTTGCGTGGTGTTACCGCATCACGCAACCACGTACCAAACCTCGAAATCAATGTGTCAGCAGTAAACCCTTCTTCATGTTCGCTCTGTATCACATTGTTTATGAAATCCACACATAATCTTGGGAGATCGCTTATCTGCATCTGCCTAAGTTCTGCTGGATTAAACAACGTGTCGATATCATTACCATGCATCTCTATTATACTTCGTAGTTGTTTAGTTAAATTACGGTCGCTGGGTTTAACATTATCAGTTGGTCTAACCGGATTAATAATTGATAGCCCTGGTACTGGATTAAGTTTTATATTACCAATGGGTTGTTTAGCAGCGCCATGATCTTTATAATAGGTATGTATAGCTACCCCCATATGGCTATTGGCTATGCTTTCGCCTATTTCGCTATTTGTTGGGATTTTATATTCCACAGTATTGGGCTTAAAAACTAAAGCGCCTGTGTCTTCTATGGGTTTCTCTGAGTACAGTAGATCACCATGAATAAAACCTCGAAACTTCGGAGGTACAGCTCGAGCTAACAAGGGCCATAACATTTCATATATAGGCGCCAGGTGTTCTTTACGAGTTCCCATATCATCAGCATCTCTGCCATCTAAGTGACTTACAAGATTGGCGGGATTAGAAAATAATCCATCGTATGTTTTAGCGTTATATCCACTAACATCAGTTAGTATAAATGCACCGTTTTGGTCGCGGCCAAATATAATAGCTGGTTTACCGTCCCATTTTACCGTTGCTGAATTGGGCGCATCCTTGGACAAATGTCTAATATGAGTAAGTGCATCGGCAATCCCCGCTACACCTTTTCTAAATACTAAATCTTCAATGTGATCTATACCACGTGTTCTGCCACCGTGAATCTCGGGTAGATCAGATTCTATTAACTTCAACATGCCCCTATTAACGATACGATCACGTAATCTAGAGAGGAAATTAATATCAGATTCGCTCTGTGGGTTGGGATTCTTTACAAAACTAAAATCAGTCTGTATAAAGCCTTTCGCAGGATTACCATTAATTGGAGTTTTAAAATAGATCTTTGACCCTGAATTTTTTACATATTCTCTTGATTTAAGCTCTTGACTATCACACCAATGGCGTAATTCGGCCATTAACTGATCTGGGGATATTTTATTAGCGTCTATATTAAGTTCTAGTTTATGTAAACTATGCTGGTCGGCATTACTAATATTGTCCAGTAGATTTAAATCAACCATGTGCTCAAGCCATTGCACCGTTGTCTTAATGTCCGTTTGTTCGATACGTTGGGTATCTAACTTTCCATCATTATTATTAAACACCAGATGCATCTGTTTTCCTTACTGTACGTGTAAATTTGTCTGGATCGCGTAATTTAATTGCATTAATTAATTTGCGAGTAAGGTTATCTGCTTGCTCAGGGGTATACGTTTGATCTATTTGTTCCAATAAACGAATAGCAGACGAAATTATGTTATTGGCACGGTTTTCGATAACATGACGTTGATCATATTCGATGTATATCGAGTCCAATTCTTCCAATAAACTACGGGTTTTCTTTTGCATTTTAACCAGAACCTTTCTATTATTTATTACTATTCCAAATATAAGGATCCGAATTAACTACTCTTAATTTGTGATAACATCTGTTTTAATTTATTACTTTGCAATTCTGCTGTAATTTTTCCTGTCCCTTCTTTATTTTCAGTATCTACTACTCTGCTTTGTGTTTTAATGTTTTCCAGTACATTGGGACGTTTAAATGAGCTTACTGCACTTGCATCTTCGGGCAAATCACTAATTCTCATAGTTTCTACGTTGTATTCCAACTCTACTTTTTGTCCCACACCAGTACTGCTACGCGATTTCATACACTGAATTTGATAACGCCCACGCTCTTTCATAGCCCTGCTGGTAAAAATACCGAATACATTATCTGCTGTGTTAATCTTACTAATACCACCAGCGATATGACTATGGTCAAATTCAATTTCTTCCACTGCACTTCGATTTAATTGCGATGCGGTTACGAATAATACACCCAGTTCTTGCGATAAATTACGCAGTTCTTCTGCTACATACTTGTCCTTGATAAACTGATCGTTAGGATTTACCTTGACGGATACTGGCATTACTAAATCCAAATAATCCACCATAACAAAGTCAACTTTAATACCAGTTTGCACTTGCACTTCTTTCAAATATGCACGAATATCATTTACATTGCTCTGTGCAGGTAATGCCTTGACGCGATATTGCCCAGCTTTTTTGCTAAAGACTCTAACTTTTAGTTCTGCTGAATCCAAATCTTTCCTAATATCTTTAGTAGACATACCGGATAACATAGCATCAGTTCGTAAACCAACTAGTTCTTCACTAAGTTCTAGACTAACATACACACCACTTAACCCCTGTTCCAGCCAACTAATAGCAATGTTCATCATAACCAAGGATTTACCTGATCCAGATCCGCCCGCAAAGATATTTAATTCGCCTCGGCTAAATCCACCATATAATATTTTATCTAGGCTTGGCCATCCTGTACTTACTTGTCCACCACTGTTAAAATATTTGTCATTTCTTGCTTTGGGACTGGCAAAATAATCTGTTCCCATATCCTTTTGCAGGCTAATCTGCACAGCATCTTTAATTAATTTTTCTACCGGTGCATATTCACCTTTTTCCAATAAGTCTGCTGATTTAAGAATAGCTCGTTCAAGTTCCTGTCGTTGAGTAAACTTCTCAAATTCTTCCATAAACCATTCTAAACTACCATCAGGTAGATCAGGAATCGCATTTAATTTTATTCCGGTTGTAGCTGATACCTGTGCTAGAATAGGCAAAGAACTATGGTTAGCATAGTGTTCTTTAATAAATTCTGCTGCCGGCCTAACACTTCGATCAAAGTTTTCTGGGTTATATATGTTCTGCACACGAATAAAAGACTCAGCATCGTGTAGCATCATCTCCAAAAATAACCGTTGTGTCTCAATTCCGTAGTCGTTTAACAAGTTGTCTTTTCCTTAATTCAATTTTAATTCTGCTGGTTTCTTTAGATTGCAATATAGTTATTAATGTTGCAATCTTACCCAATTTTATCACTGCGTCATTTACATCTTTAATACCATCGGGCCAGTCGGGAATACTGACCGCCCAATTTAATTCTACCGCACGATCTACTAATTCCATACCCGCGATGTCCTGATCCGGGACCACAATTATTTCTTTACCTATATTGCGTATTAACCTAGCTTGTGCATCGCTTACTGTATTATGCATTAATGCTAATCCGTCAATGCTTAATGCATCAAATATACCTTCTGTTACGATTACATATTGCCAATCTTGTTGTTGCAGGTCAGTACCAAATACATATCCTGGCTGAAAATAATTGATCCATACCGGTTTACGATCATCTAAAAATCGTACCGTACTACCAACTAATGTGTTATTATAGGTAAATGGAATAATAACCCCGGTCCGTGCGCCCTTAGTTGAGCTAATCATATAAGGATAGTCAATCGGTGCTTGCCTGCGGCGTAAGTAATTCCAAATATCTGTATGCTCGGGAGTTACAAATTCTACACCTCCCATGTCTCTTTCTTCAAAATGTATGCCTAATATAGCATCAGCAGTTCGTTGTCTATCATCTATCATGCCCTCAATACTACGATGCCGCAGACTTTCTAATTGAATTCTGTCGATTTCTTCTGCAGGAACATTGAGCCAGGATAAAAATTTACGTGCTTTGATGCTAAGATTGCGTCCTAATATAAAACTAGCTGTAAAATTACAATTAAAACAATGATAACTCCAGCCCTCGATACTGCCTTTAAATCCGCCACGTTGACGCCGATCTACGCTTTCACCATTATGTATGCAACAAGGTCCATTAAATGACACCCAGCCTGAGTTGGATTGTTTTCTTTTTGCTGGTAAGAAGGAGATGATGTCAATCATGCCATAGTTTAGCAGATGTGCTTACACTAAATCAACTTTATCGGTACAATATATTTGTAATGTAGCCGGTTGATATAATGGGAAATGCGCCTTGATTTGCTGGAGGTACGGTATAGGCAGCTGGATTTATGCCACCTGCTGGAATAGGCCAATAACCTGATCCACCATTCATAATATTAAATCCTGTAACTGTACCGGTGTCACCAGTTATAGCTTCAACAACAGCACCTGATCCACTACCCAAAATATCAACTTTAGGAGGAGCCAAATATCCAGCTCCACCATTTTGCACTACCATGCCGGTCAATACACCTTCGGTACAAACAGCATATGCCGATGCCGGTATCCCCGGCGGAGTCGGAGTAGAGAAAAGACTGTTGTTAAAACATAATCGAAGTAATGGATACCATCCATATACGTTCATATGAATAGTACCGGTTTTATTTAAGTAAGTAGTAGATTCTGTGACGTTAATCCAAATACTTTCATAATTTTGTGCCCATTGTGCTTTGATAGTTCCCGTGTACCCTATTAAATCCAATTGAATAGTGGTTATAAAGTTTCTGGGTTCGATAAAACTTGAGAAAAATTCTGTGTTCTGATAGTTATTAAAGAAAGTACTTCCATTACCACCGTAATACCAATTACCTGCCCACCCGGGATAATTTTGATATCCAGCACCGTCCAATGAAGTCTGCGCACTTAGTTTTATAGTGGGCAATGTACATGGGGTAGATGGCACAAATCTTGGAAAAACTGAGTTGACTAGATCAATAGGGGCGCGAGCACCTGCTTGCGAATTTGTAAATACTGCTTGGTTTAGATTACCACTTTGCACACTGATAGAATAACTGGCAGGTTGTGCTATTAATTCCAGTGTATCCTGGGCCGGAACATAGACTTTCACTTGCCCAGATGCAGCATTAAGAATAGTCATGGGCTCTTGTAATAACAGTACGGTGCCCATGGTATTTGTTACCCGAAAAGTAAAGGTACACCCGTTTACATTAACCGGCTTTTCATCCTGGTTAACAAAGGAAAATAGGAGTACATTATCTACCCCTAAATTGAGAGTAAGTTTTTTAGCGTACACTGGGTCGTACCTCGCAGAAAAGTATTGCCCACTGCTGTCGAGCAATAGCACTTGAGTTCGTTGCTGATAAAGGTAAGCGGTGGTTGAATACATACATCTTATTTAGCTATATTTTGAAAGATGTTTTTGAACATAAATATTCAGAAGCGATAACTATATTAGATGAACAAAGAAATCTTTGAAAAACTAACCGAAAAATATCCATTTATAACCCTATGTGTATACTCTACTCAGGAATATGTGGGAATAATACAAAACCGCGATGACGCAATTACCACTATGTACGATTTTGGTAGCATCATTGACATGGAGGCTAAAAAGCTATTTTTAGAATTAGCCAATGTGTGGTGGTGGGAAAGTAACAGAAGTATCCCCATTAATATATTTCTTAAAAAAGAATGGGAACCATTCAGGGTATATATTCGTACTTTTGTCAATAAGGACCTTGAAATAGTGCATGGTCCGATATGTAGTCTGGCGGAATTAGCCCGCAACAAATCAAAACGTAGGTCTATTACACTTGTTCGACGGATGCCGGACTAGGGTCTTCCAATAGATTCATATGCAATGCCACTAGTGCTGAGTAGCTTATACTGTGTGACTTTTTAAAAGTAAAACCTCGGCTATCATCACCGTCCCATACGCTGGCAAACACTTCTTTCCAGGGACGATTTTGTAAATGCGCTTTCCCAGGACGTATAATTGCTATAAATGCCGCCATTCTAGTGATGGAATCGGGCTGCATGTTTACCAATAAATCAATATATTTCCCTACGTGTACCAGATTTTTAGTCCATTCGGGGTCAGTCCATAGGCGTTGCCAATTAGGCTCTTTGGCCAACAGTTGATCATACTGTTCTTGTGACTTTATCAGCTTGTACACATTCATATTCAACAGATCTATCTTAAAATAACCACGATCTTCGGCTTCTTTATAGTCTATTGCCGCGCATTGGTGTATGGGATCGTAGGGAATTTCGGTTACATATACTCCGGAATTATGGTTACGAACTTTTCCCTGCACCGTTTGCCGTGCGGGTATAGCCTTAATCAGCTTTAATACCTGTTCTCTATCTGCTAAGTCTAAATCAATATCTGCTGACATTACCAACCTGCCTTTTTTAATAATTCCTGCGCTGCTGTGCGATTTTCAGGATCTTCTTTTAGTTTCTTGGTCCAGATATCTGGATCAATATATGACCATATCATCGTGCGATGTTCGCTGGTCATTTCCGACAAAAACTTCTGTCCCGAGTCGGAATTATATAATATCCACGGGCTAACCCGACCTGCAATAATAGCCTGTACAATAGCATTGTGATTGCCATATCTTAAATAATCGTGTGATGGCGCACCTTTATCTTCACTCCAGTCTAGGGAATGTTCGATGGCTCTAGTTAGGGCGTCTTCCATACGTTCTACCTTAAGATAAAACAACAGATATTCTTCATATAGTGCGTCACTGCACCAGTAATCTAATTTTTTATTTTGTTTTAATATCCATTCAATAAATCTTGCAGGATTTACTACTCGTGTATTGACACAATAGTGGCCAAACTTCACAAAAGCCTTGTAGTACGGGCTATCACAAAAGTTGTCATATGTTTTTGACTTTGCCGAACCCTGGGTTAATTCATAAAATTTAAGATATGCATTGAATCCTAATCGCACACCTGCTTCATCTTTTACTTGTCTGCGCCGTCTTGGCTCACACGAATGTGCGGCCAAGCTGGATTCTCTTACAAAAGATTTTTTACAATACTGGCAAGTATTATTCATTCTACTCGTTCAAAATGTCGTTCTAGTTTATGTTCTTTAATATAAGGCCATCGATCACATAACTGCATTAACGAAATAAACACTGGTAATAATAGTGCTACCTCATTTGCTGTAATATGACGCACTGGTTTGTACCGCCAACGAGCGCCTTCACTGTCTAGGAAAATAATTTCTTTAAGTTCAGGGAGTACCGCTACTTCTTTCTTCTTCTTCCACAGTGGCCAAATCATTTTTTTGTCTCCTGCCCCAATTCTTTTAGATAGGTGTCCACGTCTTTTTTAGTATTAATTTTTGCCATCAAATCAATTTCATCATCTCTCAAATGAGGGAATAGTTCTGTTAGCTGTTTTTTAATACCGGTAGGTTCTTTTTTCTTGGGAGATATCCAGTTATGTCGAAATACGCCCATACCCGGGCTTACGCTCGTAGCGCATAGCCATTGTAATTTAGGATGTTTGGCTGTGGCAAAGAAATGTTTATTCAATCTTTCGTTAGTGGCAATCAAATAATATTCCTGCAATTCGCTACTGCCCTGAACACTACTACCCCATCGAATCATTAGATAGTTACTGAATTTCTTACGTTCTTCATCAGTAAGGCTATCATAAAATTCACGATCCTTGCGATCGAAACAGGACATTTCGTTTGCAATACCGAGTTTATCCACGTTTAATTTGTCCCGCTAATTCACTAATTTGATCTTTAAGACGTGTAATATCTCGTCGCATTTTCTCAATAATCCGTACGTTGGCTTCGTTTGATGCTTGCAAATTTTTAACCATGGTTTCCAAATCAACTACCATTTTTTCCTTGACCGCCACTCTATTGGGCAGTATAGGTTCGTCACCTGGTCCATATTGATTATTAGCAGTTGCCATATTAAAACGCCTTATTATAATTAACAATCTCGCATGTGCGACTTATGTCTTTAACAAAATATACACAGTCGGGCTTCTTACCTTCGCTTATAGGAACACATAATAATTGACCATTTTTAAGTTTAGGCGCATACCAAGTTACATCTTGATACACATCTAAAATTTCCACTTCCAAAAAACTTGGCCTAAAGCTGGTTAGTGGGTTGAATTGAAATGCTTTGAAACCTCGATCATTGAGTGCTGACAAGGGTATTACTTCCAGGTCACCAGCCTCGGGATCACCAATTAATAACTGCCAATCAACGGGCATACGTACTCTATATTCACCTATACGTAAAACCAATGCAGGACTATTAAAACTTTCCAAAAAGATTAGTGGGATATAATGGTAGTCTGGATCTTGTGGATTGGAATTATCCAAAATACTAAATCGCATATCATCTATTTCTTCTGGTAGGTGATTTAAGTCATATGGTTCGTTGTCTAGGGTTAATATTTTCATATTGTTATTTTACTTTATATAGCCGCATATAGCAACCTTTTTATTTCCATTCCAATTTTTCTTGGGTATATGGATAGTTGGCGTCTTTGTAAAATACTTTGCGTTTAGTTAAATGTCGCTTGGCAAATTTACAAGTTGATGTTATGTCCCATATTTGCACATGGTCCTTGTCTTCTGCCTTTCTGATACCACGGCCTATGCTTTGGATAACCCTAACAAAAGATTTACCAGGCTCAATAAGCACCAGATTAAAGATCCTAGGAATATTGATTCCAACAGCGGCGACACCGTAAGTTGCCACGATAATTTTACCCGTGCTAATTGCGACCTCAGCATATTCTTCATCTCTTTTAGTTCCTTTAGTTGCCCCACTAACAAATACCGCGTGATCTCCCAGTAGTTCTACTAGTGCATGGCCCGCAGCAACACGATCCACCAGCACTAATGTATTGCCTGTTTGGTTTACATTACCCACCAGTTTAGCTACAGTTTCCAGACGTTCTTTATTTTCCAACAAAAATTTCAGTTCGCTTTGATAATTTGCAAATTCTGCATGATCAACTAGTTGTACAATATTCACGTGACATTGTGCCAATACCCCACGCTCTTGCAATTCGCTAGCAGATAACTGATTGGTAACAGGCCCAAGACTACATGTTAATGCTTGGAATTCAAAAGGTTCCTTGGGCACAGTACCAGTTAATCCCCAGCGAATGGGGATACGACTCATTACTGTGGTCAGTAAAGTTTTAAGTGCATCTGCTTTGGCCATATGTACTTCATCTACCATTACACACACTACGCCTTCTAAAAATTCTTGTATCGTAATATCTGTATTATAGTTTTTGGTATTTTTAAGTAAATTATTTAGACTTTGCCAGGTACAAATAGTATGAGTTTTTCCAATATCTTTTCTATCACCAAAGTAAACGCCAACATCTAATTCTAAACTTAGATAATCTCGTTCTGTTTGCGTCACTAATGACTTATTTGGGACGATTACTATTGTCCTACCATGTGCTTCACACCGTTGGCTTAGGGCTGCTGTCATAATTGTTTTACCAGCACCAGTGGCAACTTCTTGTATGGATTGTGGATTTGTCAAAAAGTTATTAATAATTTCAACTTGGTAGTCGCGCAGTTTAATAGGTTGCCCAGCCAGTGGATGACCTTTTCCCCACATAATATGAGAAAACGTATCTTCCGTTACACGTTCAAATGTAAAGCTAGTTGAATAATCTCGTTGGTCATCAAGTTCGATATTATAGTTGAAATTATCCAATATGGGAATAATCTCGGGCAGCAGATTCAGATACGTGCTTCCGCCCAATTGGAAATATGCTACCTTGCCGTCCCACCGACCCAGTCTAACTGCTGGTTGATAACGTGCGCCTGGTACATCATATTTGAAGGTGTTGACTAGTTTTCGTCTAGCATCCAGCTCAAGTCCTTCGATTTTAATATTGACCTCATCCTTGACTATGATGGTGGCTGTTTTCATAACTGTACATCTTCCATTCCTGCTGCTCTAAGTCGCACAACATGTCCTAACATAAAATTTTTGGATTCAAGTGATTTCATAATGCCCAAATAACGATTGCGTAGTAACGCAACTTCATTGATAAGTGTTTCAAAATCAATAACATCGTCTTCACCATCAACATATTTTTCAGCATCTCGACTGGTCAGTGCGCGAGCATAACCTTCTAAGTATTTCTGAAAGAATTTTCGACGTATCTTACGCAGTTGTATATTAAGAAAGTTTAATACTGCTTCTATTTCTTGTAATTGGTTAAACCTATGCTCAGTAATGCCCGGTAGGGCGGTAATATTCTTTTCAATAATACCCCCTATCTGGCAATCCTGTTTGGCTTTTACGAGTTCGGCTTCATAATGTGAGATAAAATCTGGTATCATACTTAAATCAGCCGCAACACGACTATACCACATACTTAGTCCTCATAACCGTCATCTTCGTCCCAGTCAAGGGTATCTTCTTCGTCTTCATCATCTGGGTGATCTTTAAGATAACTGGTAAGAGCACGTTTGATATCCGAGTCGCCTTTAAACGTATCTTTAATATCATCGGCAGAAATATCATTGTCAATTAAAACTGACACTATTGTTTCTGCTGCTTCATCACGATCGACTGTATTAACGAAACGTTTTAATTCATTATAAATTTCTCTTGCTAAATCTACTGACATTGTTATTCCTCCGTAGTTATGTCTTCAGTACTTACTGTTTCTGGATGCTTTCCAAAATTCTCCATAATTTTATCCAAGCAACCATCTTCGTTGGCTTCCCATTTTTTGCGGAATTGTTTGATAACTTCACCGTCCGGGGTAACAAACACTAGACTGTTGCCTTCTTTCTTCAACATCTCACGCTTTTCAGCTAGGTCCACCATGCCGCTGTATGGGTTCATACCAGTCTCATAAGGGATCTTGATCTGCATACCTTCAAATGGTTTTGCATATCGTGTTTTCATTACTTTACAACCTGCACGAATACCCATTACATCGGAGATTTTGTTGCCATCTTCATCTTCTTTCAACTTCATTTTCTTCATAGCAACAACAATACTAGATGCATAGATAAATCCTTGTCCGCCTGAGATTTTATCATCAGGGTCAAACATATCTTGACTTGCATATGTGTGATTGGTACATACCATACCCACGTTGTAACTACCAAACATGTTTACACAATTACGAACAAGTGATGTAAGTGCTTTAGGTTTACGACCCATGTCACCTTTCATATCACCATCATCAAACTGTTTAACATCGGTGGGAGTTAACAACATACCCAGAGAGTCAATAACAAATAGAACCTTGGGACGTTCACCTTCCGTCAGTGTTTTGTAATCGCTCATAAACGTTGCGATTGTCTTGGCTACGTCATCAATCATAGCCATGTTAAGTTTAAGTAACTTGCTTTCGTCAGTATCAACGCCTAGTGCTTGTAACCAAGATTCATCTAGCGCATTTTCTGAGTCAATTAACACAACAAAGATACCTTTCTCTTGTGCGTTCTTAACAATGTTACCCGAACAAATATAACTCTTACCGGCACCTGATTCACCGGCAAATACTGTTACCTTACCCAAGGGAATACCTTTGTTAAAGTCCCCACTAATAAGATAATTTAAGGCAAAATTGCCTGTCGAAATCCAATCTGTCGGATCGTTGTATCCGATTGACATACCTTCAATTGATTTGGTAATGTCCTTTCTAAATTTGCTAAAGTCATACGGCTTAGCCATGGTTAATCCTTATTTTTTTCATAGATATAATAACGTAAGGGTTACCCCCTACGTTATTGAACGGCCAACTGCTTATGTCTTTTGGCGTGCTTTGATTCTAGCTAAGATGTCTGCCGGATTCATTGGCGCAGATGCAGCCGCAGCTACCGGTGCTGTTGGCATGTCATCGTCATCATCAAAACTACTTGAAGTAGCGACAGGAGTTGGCTTTGTAGGCACAAATTCTTCATCATCTGCTGGTGCTGCTGCTGGTGCCGAAGATTGTGATGCTGGGGCTTGTAAGCCTGCTGGGCGGAAATACTGCCCCCAACGTTCTGCATCATAGCTTTGTCCATCAACTGACGCTTCAAACATTTCTGCGATAACTTTAAGTTCGATTTCTGTCGGACGCTTTGGTAGGAATGTTGACAGATCGAACAATCCATACTGTTCAATTGCCGCTTGTTCAGCTGCTAGTAGAGCTGATTCTTTACGTGCCCATTTAGATGAACTGTAGTCAGCGAACCCACCTTTAGAGCCCTTGGTAACACGGAAATCCAGGCCACGCAGATAGTCTGTTGGCAATTCTTCCAGTTCAGGATCCATCAATGCTGATTTGATTGACGTAAAGATTTGTGGTCCAATAATAAAACGACGGATTGGATTGTCTGGAGTCTTGTCGTCGGCGAGAGGATTCTCACGAACGAAGCCTTGGAAAATGTAATCACGCTTTTTCCAATACTTGCGACCCATCTCTTCCATTGATTTATCTTTAAACCAATTGCGTACTTCGCTAAGAATTGGGCAAGTATCGCCCCACATTTCTACACATGGAACACGTACTTGTACTTGTTTTGATTCCACTTCGCCTTTAATGCCAGCGAATGGTAAACGAATCATCGCACGTTCTTGCCAGAAGAATGTGTTCTTTGAATTACCGTCTGGGATAAAGCGTAGTGTCGCGGCGGTGCCTTCTGCAATGTTCCAGTGTGGATAAATTGCGTTGTCGCCTTGTGATTGGTTGGAGTTTTTTGTTTCTGATTGTGCTAAACGAGCACGGATTTCTGCTAATGATGCCATTTTATGATGCCTTTCTAAGTTAAGTAAAATGTGATGCCTATCTAAATGATTAGATTATTAGTTGCTTGCCTATTAATTATACACATCTAGGTCTGTGTTTACTAACAAAACGACAAACAAACTAAGGTTAAGTTTGCCGTTCTATTTGTATGTCTTATTTATCTATTTTGTAATTCCTGCTAGAAATTTAATGCGATCCATCATGTCTGCGTCTACACCCTCTACGGATTGCATTCTGCCAGAGTGACCATATGCACCAGCAAGTGCGCTGCGATCTCCTGTTGTTTCCATCATACTTTCTTCAAAGTCATCAGGACGATCTGAATGGTATCCGCGATGTTGATGGTACTCGGCTGCTTTATCCAAAGCGGCAGGATCTTCTTTTGCTGCCAATAATTTTTTAAGTTCAGCAATTCTTGCTTCACGTGCTTTGCCTTGTTTCCATTCTCTGTGATCATCACTCATAGCATAATAAGGATCATCGGCTGCGGCTATTTCTAATTTTTCTAATTCTTCTTCTGGCGATAGTTCTGCTTGTACCGGTGGTTTCCATTTTTCAACTTTAGGTTTCCCTGCATTATCCAATACCCTCCGTACGAACGATTTAAAGTTCTGTTCGTGTCCGCCTATTAATCTCCATAGTTTACCGGACTTAGTGGTAATTACAACATCATTATCAGCATCTTTTTCATAAGTTCCGTAAGGGTTGCCATCTAATTCAATTTCACCATTACTAAATTTTATTACATGACCATTTTGCGAGTATTCTTTATCATCTATATTTTCTGTTATAGTGACGCCAGCTAGTCTGGCCATTTCACTTAGTGCATTTTGGTCTACTGGCGGCGTAGCTGGTGCTGCTGGAGCAGGCGTTGCTGGAGGAGGTGTGCCAGCATTGTCCGTTGATTTTGTCAGTTGTCCCAGTACTTGTGCTATAGCAGGATTATCTTTTAATTTTTCCAGACGATCTTTAATAACTTTTCTAGCATCTGCATCAGGATTTTCCTTGGCCATTTGTTTCAATTTTTCATTTAACTCATCATCAACAAATATATCAGCTAGTTGAGAAATAACATTAAATCCATCCGCCCCCACTGCTAATTCGGTGCCCAATAGCTTAATTAATTCGGCTTGCTGTTCCTTGGACTCGGGAAATTTTTGCTCCTTGGTATCGTCATTATCCTCAACTACAAAGTTTACCCATTGTTCAAATACATTAGCTTCTTTCATTTTTTGTTCCTGTTGTAGTTTTGCCAGTAGTGGTAGTGCTTGTTCAACACGCGAGTCAATATTTTTTTCAACAAACATGTGACGCAGGTCTTCTATAATAACATCTTCATCTGTTATTTCAGCTGGATCCCATGATTCAAAATACCTGGAGTACCCTGTTTTTGTACATAGACTTTTTAAATTATGCTGTAGTGCTTCGTAATATACATTAGCACTTTCCACTAAATTTGCTGTGTCGCCTTCAAATATTCTTCCCTGATTAGCTCGTTTAAATCTATTAAGTAGATTCATTTCTTGAACTATAGTAACAATGTGATTGCCACGAATATCGTAAGGTTTGCCACCTTGTCGTACATGTTCCACCATAGCACGGCCAGCGGAAAGTTTAGTAAATGGCAATTTAAATCGTTCACCGTCCGCTGTTTCCACATATAGTGATTCAATATAACGGAAGCGAGCATCATTTTCACCAATAACACGCTTATGTTTGATCATTAATCGTGCTTCTGTTTCGACCCCGTTCCAGGATTGTGTTTTTGTCCCGGCCCAGCTTTCGCTAAGAGCAGTTTGCCCTTGCATGGTATATTTCAGTTTGCTTAAATCTTGTGCATTAAATCCGCCGGGTATATTCTCACGAACAGCAAAATTCTTCAACTGGCTTAGGAAAGAAAACCAACCGTCTTTGTCGTCGGATTCCATAGTTTTACCCAGATTATCCCCAAAGAACAGAGTTAATCCTTCATTGCTTATAGACACAACCGCAGTCCCGTAATTTTTATTTGACTGCCCTTTATACTCAAAGGAAAAAGATACCGCCTTGTTAGGGGGAACATCTTTTTTTATGCCGCCGGCGGCAAGGCCCACGGGATTAAAATCTCTGGTTACGAGTAAATCGTGTAAATGCTGGTTAACGTTGTCGGCTTCCATAATATATTATTTATGCTTAATACATGGCGGCGATGAAAGGTAATGGAGGAGTAATATTTTCCCCATGATCTCGCATTTGCGTATCCATATCGGGGTGATATGTCTGTAATAGTATCATCATCCTAGTAACCAATATAGTGGCCATGACCAAATCATCAGCAGATCCTGTTTTTGCTGCATAGCCTACCCCGGTTGCCACAAAGGTTTTAAGTTCAGAAACTAGTGAACGACTGCGTATTGTCATTCTGTCGGATTCTATCAAAGTTTTTAATTTGGCGCAGGCTGTTAGTTTATTTTTATGGCTGGTATTGAATCCTTTACGGTATCTACCGGCCCCGCGAGTAGGATCTGACAGGAAATATCCCTTGATATTCTCTTCCCCGAACTGTTCAATAGATATGAGGGCCGCTTCACCAATAGTGTTATTCTCTACAGAGTAGTATATTGACTCTACATCCTTGGTAAATCCATAGATATATTTCACTATATCGGCAAGTATGCGCACCTGTTCGGGAATAGGGGTTCTATTGTGTTTCCATTCACCTATTTGGTGAGTAGTGTTAGCTTCAAAAATTTGTATAGCAGCAGTATCACCACCTGTACCCAAGGATGGATCAAGGCCCACACAATACATCTTACCGGCTTCTGGTTGTTTATACCAACGCACTTGTGCAGTCTTGTAAACGGGCTCGATTCCTTCAAGTTCTATAAGTTTAGCCGGCGCAATCAGCGTCTCATCGTTAATAATAAACTCACAGTCCATCTCCCGACGGAAGCGATCTTCACCTAATTGCGACCGTTGCTCTGCTGCCCACTTGTCATCTCTATCAGGATGCTCACGCCAGTAGCTACGGAAAGCACGAAAGCCATTTATCCCCACTTGTTGAGGATTACCATGGCTATCTTCCATTTTATTAGCACCTTTCCACAATAATGCAAACTGATCTTCGTCACTGTTTGGCGTGGAAGTTATAATACATTTACCACCAGTTGCTAGTGTTGGGCTAATTGATGTCCAGAATTCCTGGGCGACACTGGGTCGTACGTGTGCAAACTCATCCGCATACAGTAGTGATATACTCATACCACGACCAGTGTTTTCAGTGGTGGTAACTGATATAATGCGCGATCCGTTGTCGAAATCTATAGAGCCCAAGTTGTAGTTAGTGGCGCCGGCACGAATATGATTGGGGCAAAGTTCGTAAGCAAAACGAACACGCTTCATAATCTCTTGCGAACCATCATACTTGTGTGCTGATATAAGAATTGTTGAATCGGGTATAAACATAGCATACCATAGCAAATATCCTGCTGCTGATGTTGACTTACCTGTTTGCCTGGGCATCATGGCAATGGCAAAACGATAGTTGTGGTACGAATCAATTAAGCGTACTTGGTATTCAAACGGATTATATAATTGGCGACCCTGAGTAGGGTGCTGAATATAGAAAAAGTTACGCATGAAGTACTCGGGGCCGGTTACCGGATCAGCACATAGCGAAAATTCTTGCAGTTGTTTTTCTGTATATACTTCTTTTTTGTAGGGCGTTTTTGCCAACGCTTGTGAATCATAACCCATGTTATCTTCTCCGTGGAAAAAGAGCGTACCACGCAGGTGTCCCGGGACGTATGCCCGTAGATTTAGCATATTCAAGTTCTGGGGAAATTTTAGCCTTTTGTCTCTCGGCTGTGATACGATTGTATTCGGCTAATCGTGCTTGGCTACCTAATCCACCTAATTGCCCAGCAATCAATAATTCATGTATAGGGTCATCTGGTTCAAGGTAGCAATCATTGTCACTACTTTGCACCAAATTTTCTGTTGTAATCCTATATTGTTTAGTCATTGGAACCACACTTAGCACGTTTTGCCTGTGTTAATTTACCATAATCTACGGGCCATTCTTTGCCCGGGGCTAATTCGGTAGCGGTTGTTGGGAACGCATACTTAACCCCGGCGGTCTGCATACTCTGTACCACGGAAACACGGAATTTAGTTAGGTCATTGCCTAGATTAGGATAAGGCGCAACATGCGGAAACTCCCATGCAGCAACTTCATTTGTTTGATTATTGATAACAATTTTGTAAAAGCCATGTGGGACAACAACCCCATTGCCAATAATCTTATTACCGGGTCCGTACAGTCCGCCAGTTATAACAGTATATGATTGGTTAAGTTGTACTGTCCATCCACGTATAGATGCTTCCAGTAATTTCCAAATTCCACGATTCAATGACCCTGCTTGAGGGCTCATGTTGGTCATTAGAAACGATTCAAATTCAACTTGCGTATCCCAGCTTAAATCACCATCAGGTGCCATGTGTCCCTTATCATATCCAGTTGCTATGTAATCGTCGGGACGAGGCCCGTTTGGTATAGATTGGTCAGTAACAAAAGCATTAGTGCGTGCTACGCAACCCAGTGCGTTAGGTGGGGTAAGTTCGTACATTACAAACTCTGGTATTTTAGCTGCTGCGTCATATCCCACTAGGTACGCTTGTCTGCAAATTGGTTGCAGTTGTCTAGAACTTTGTGGAAATCCGTATGGGGCATGTACTTGGCACGCCGACACTGGGTTAGGCTCACGTTGGTTCCAGGCAAATACAGTAGATGACAATACTGCTAGAAATAATACAACGACTATTTTTTTCATATTTTCTTTACGATCTTGGTGGTTTAAAGCGTTGTCCATTTTTTTCCCATTCAGCTTCTGCTTGTCGTCGTATTGCATCTCGTTCTGCTTCGGCCTTGGCGTCAGCTGCTCGTTTCTTGGGCAGTTCATTTTGATACCAATCAATATAACTAAGCGCAGTATTATTTAAGTACCACGCAACATCTTTATATGTTTTTAATTTTTCAAACGCCTTGGGATCTATTTTTCTAAATGGTCCATCTTTTTTAGCTATCAGTGTTTTGTTCTCTTTACCAGCAAATTTAGTGAAAAATTGTTCCAGGTCCAGCTGATAATATGTATTGCAATCGAATATTAGTTCATTTTTAATAAACTCCGTGGGCCAAGCATGTACATATGTTGCCGCCCATTTTTCTGCGTCGTCCACCATTGAGCCTGTATTATTCTGCATACGAATTCTTTCTTCTTCGGAGGGATCTAATAAAGATTGGCCACCTAGATCTACAATCTTAGGACTCCAATAGGGTGTAACGTCATCAACAGGAATAAAGATACCTGCACGACCATGAAATTGAAATATATCGGTATGCGGGGTCATCTGCGTGAATACCGGATATTTTATATCCAATAGGCCTAGTATTGCATCCTGCCCTCTTTTACCCATACCGCCTTTTACTCCGGCAAACTTAGTGTCACTATTATCTACTTTAAGTAGTAATACTTCTGCAACTCTATGTTTGAATGCGCGGAATAACAGCGGGTGGTTGCCTATTCGTTCGCATAGTTGTGCTGCTACCTTGATACGATTTTTAAAATGTTCAATATCATCCGCACGATTAATTAATTCTGGTAGAAATTCTCTTGATCTCATCTTCTTTTGTAACCTGTAAATGCCACCACCGGGCTAATTTTTGCCACATCCGGCATTTCTTCACTAGTTTGGGTAGCAATACGAACGCAATCACTTGAACTCATGCCCATTGTGCGTAACGCATCGTCAATCCATTCTTCAACGTTCGGATCATAACTAACTATAATCTCATTCTCACCAAAAACACTATCTTTTTCGTAATCGGGGACGCCATCTTTTTTACGCTGTGCGCGGCCCTTGGCTCCCGCAATGGCTACTCCGAAACGATATTGTTTATAAGGATCATTATTTTGTAACTTGGGGATTTTAAATGCGCCGGGTAGTGCTAATGCTACATCCTGTGTAATACTACCAGTTCGACCTTGTAGGTCTTCCGAAATGAATTCTTTTGCTCTCATCGTCTTTTGTACCCTTTAAATGCTACTACTGGGCTAATTATATACGTTGAATCCAATTCTTCACTGTCTAAATCACCATGATTTATATCTACCATGTCACTACCCACTGCCTTAAATGCTTGTTTAAGCATTTTATTTTCTTCTTTAGTGTATGGGCTAGCCGTATTATATTTGCCCACCCAACTAGCAGAATCTACTTCAAGAGGAGCATCAGTTCCGTCGGCACATGCTACCGCCATCATTACCCGATTAAGTTCGTAAACACGATCGTATCCGCCGAAATCACGAAATTTATATAAGCCGCGTGAAGCTTTTTGGTGACGTTTGCTAATTTTGCCGGGGGCATTCTCAGCAATAAACTCACAGGCTCGCATAATTAGCTTTGCCCGTTTACGCCTGCGGTAGCAGATGAAGCAGTTCCTAATTCACGAGCAGTAAAGTTAGCACCAGTGATAGTCAAATAATTACCGGCACCAACAAAAATCTGTTGACGGCCATTAGCTGACACTTGTGGTGCAGCAGAATATAAATTACCGTTAGGCGGAGTTGTTACAGTAAAGACATTAGTAGCATTTGCTGTAGCATTAGCACTGATTGTTACACTGGTAAATGGAATCTGTGAAGCTATAGTTGCCCCGCCTGGAATTCCTGTGCCAGAAATTGCGCTACCAGCAGGCAATGCCATTGCTGCGCTGGTGGTAATAACTTTACTAAGATTGGCAGTAGTGCCACTAAATGTAATTTGTGGTGGCAACGCAACCTGATAAATGTTGTATGTAACAGCGGTATTGCCTGTTACAATTTCACATTTATCAGTGTACCAAATTACATTTGATGCTGATGTTAGTACGTTTGCCTGTGACATTACCCTTCCTTATTTTCTATCGCAGAAATAGTTTTATACAAATCTACCATACGCTGCCCTTCGGATACATGACTATGTAAACGTTTGACTTGACTTGCCACAACGGGAGTCGTTGTCTGCCCAGATGATTTAGCACCGTTCAATCCACCTGACAGATTTTGTGTCATCATCCGTGTATCAGCTTTAACCTGATTAGTTGGATAATCTGGAGCGTTTTTTGTAACCGGAGCAACAGCTTCTGCAATACCAGCTAACTCACGTAAACGTTGGTTTTCTGAGTTACGTTGTATTGATTCCGACGTTGGTGCATTAGCTTGCGAGCCTGTATACTGTTGATCAGCCAATTTTTTCGCAACATTTTTACTGTCAGTACTGGCAAACATACCTATCTCTTCCGGTTGCCACATTGGGGTAGTATTGCTCACAGTTCTTTTATATGTATAACGTTTACCTTTGATCCAGTATGGAACCTTTTTGTCAGCTTGCATTGGGATTTCTTCTGGTGAAGTTACCTCGGTAGCGTTACCGAATTCATTCTGCATACTTTGTGCAATTTGATCATTAGTTCCCGCAGTAGGCATACCAGGTCCCCCTGTGCTTGGGCCGTCGGAGGAATCGGCTGTTGCAGCCGCCATGTTGGCTGCATCAACATCAGCACCGGTACCACCACCGGCGCCGCTCGTAGTCGGACCGTCAGCGGCGTTGGCAACAGCAGCAGCTTGTGCAGAATTGTTAGCCCTGTTAAGGGCTGCTTGCATAGCGCGGCCGTCGTCGGCATCAGCAGCATCGGCACTTGCGCCAGCTTGATCTGCACCACTACTAGCTGTGCTACCTGTTGGGAATAACCCATTATACTGGTTAAGTAAAGAACTGAGTTCTGGATCGGGTTGTTCTGTACTACCTAACTCCTTGTACAGAGCCTCTATTTCTTTCTTTTCATCAGGAGTCAAATCTTCCAGCAATCTCATTTTGTTAAGGAAATAACTTATGCTTTCAGGCACACCAGTAACAGGGGCGGTGTCGGGATTAACCGGTCCGCCTTGGGTTTCTGGGCTACGTCCATTGCCAGCGTCGGTAGGATTAGGTGCAGCACGTTCGCGTGCTTTAGCCAATAGTGCTTTGAATTTTGCTATCTTATCAGCTTGAGACGTAGCGGCAGGTGGAGTAGGTGCTGGTCTACCTTGTTGTTCTGGGCTTACATTTTGTCCATTAACCCTACCAGCTTGTGCTGACATTGCTGCTTTAGACTCCGGTCCCCACACGCCATCAACTGCAACTTTTAATTCTCCTTGTTTCTTCATAACTGCGGCTTTAGTTTGTGGGCCAAAGTCACCATCCGCCGGTTTAATTCCTAGCAGATTCTGTAAGGCAGTAACTTCTGGACCTTTGCTACCTACAGCTAACAAACCACCAGCTGCTGCTGGTGCTGCTGGTTTTGCTGCCGCTGCTGGTGCCGCTGCGGCTGGTGCCGCTGCTGGTGCTGCGCCTGCTCCGGTAGCTGCGCCTACCCCCGGTGCTTTTGCTGCCACAGGCTTACCACCGTTTGGCGCACGACTAAGAATTAAAGGATCCAACGGATTAGCATGTCCCAAGAATTTTTGATCTGCTGGGCTCATTTTAGAATAAGCCTGTGCCTGTGGGCTACCTGCTGGCCAAGGACCGTTTGGGCCAGGAGGTACAGGTGCCGATGGTGGAAATGTTTCAGCCTCGCCGACAGCCTCATCTATTTCTATGAAATCGGAAGGCATACCTTGCGATCCGTGCATGTGTTCTGCACCATCATCGCCGCCAACACCCATGCCGTGCAGTAATTCTTTAATACGAGCAACGTCATCACCACTTACATCGATAGTAATGGTTTCATCTTCTTCACCATCGTCACCTTTGACTGAATTAGTTGTGATATTAATACTTTCAGATAACATGTTGTTATACTTGCGATTCCAGGAATCGTAAATACCTTTGCCCACGGTAGAACCACCTGCAGATTTACCACCTGCTGCTGGCGCCACTGAACCGGAAGTTGTAGTTTCTTCAACTTTCTTTTCTTTTTTATCTTTCTTTTTACCGCCTTCTTCATCCTTACCCAAACGACCAGCAACCACATCACCTCGTGTTACTTTGTCATAGGGTTTAGCATTATTGGCTAAGTTACCATCGCCTTTGCCCTCTTCTGTCTTCTTGGCTGGCTTATCACCTTCCTTGGCTTTTTTAGCTGTTTTATCACTGCCCTTGGCCGGTGCAGCAGGTTTGTCTGGTGACTTAGACTTGTTGGCTTTGATAGCTTTGTCTACTGACCCAGCATGTTCTGCTTTGCCTGATTCTTTTTTGCCATCATCATCGTAATCTACCTTAGACTTAGCACCGCCAACTACTTTGGCTATACCGGCTGCTTTTCTAGCAGCAGGCGCTACGTTATTTACAAAATGACCCATGCCCTGCTTTACAGCTTCTAGGTCAATCTCACGACCCCGGCCATGCCCTGGCATTGATTGACCACAATGTGGGCATTCGTCAAGATCTTCATCCATTTCTTTTGAACGAGCGTGCTTAGGAACGTGTGTGCCGGCTAAACGGGCACCGCCACCGCCTTTACTACCAGCAGGACGTCCACGCTTACGTGGGCCATCTGAACTTGCTACTGGTTTTTCAACTTCATCGCTGTCAAATGGAACTTCTTTGCGCTTACGTGTGTACACCGTTCCACCAGCTGGGCTGCTACCACGACTAAATGCAGAGTCTAAATCAGCAGTTGGCTTTCCAAATTTTGAATCATATTCATCTGATCCTGGGAACATGCTTCCTTCAAATTCCATGCCATTGTGTGCATCAGCAGCACCCGAACGGCCATTGTATGGGCGGCTGGTTGCACGCGATTTTGGATTAGCTGGCGCAATTTTATTTTTTAAATAAGACAAAATATCATCTTCTGACTCATCTAGTGGCTTAGGTTTACTACCGGATGCCACGACTTCGTAATCATCAGGATCAGTATCGAAATGTTTTCCACATAGTCTGTCTATCGCATGGCCTACCGATTGCCCAAGAACATTTCTTGCTACTAATTTCCAGGACGGCATTCCATGGCGTTCGGTCCACATATAAATGTCTTTCAACTCATTATAGTCATGTGTTTCGTCTAGGTCAGTCATAACTGGCGGTTTGCCAGAATCCATTCCAGAGATTCTACGTGAATTTTGTATGTCTCTTTTTTCTTTACCTAATCGACGGCTGTGTCCGGATATCCAGGCATCGGTAAATTTGTCGTTTTTCGGATTCATATCTTTTGGTTGTTCACCGTGCATATCACATTCTCCCATGGCACATTCTGCACATCCTTCATATCCTTCATATTCAGCTTTGCGAATATCTTTTGTCGGATAATCAAGTTCATCGTTACGTGACTGATGATCTTCGGGATCATAGCCATAACCTCTGCCATGAATACCTCTTTCACCTCGACGCATAGAAAAATCAGTGTAGTCGCCGGAATTACTAGATTTTCTTCTAGGTGTATGCTTATGTGTTGGCTCACCTTGTTGAATTTTTCCACCCTTGGCAAGAAAAGCAGCTACTGGATCATCTGCCTCGTCTTTATTTTCGTATAATTTATCATGGGCCAACTGATTTATTTCATCGTATTGTTCGTCATTTAATTGATCTATTTCATCGTCAGTTAATGGAGTTCCATCCGCAAATTCTGCATATTCTATATATGCATCAGCAAAATCAGGATAATCTCTGGTATCAACGCCACCCATTTCTATGCTACTACGATCAATTGGATGCCCATTAAGAGTCATGCCCGATGCTTGGTGCGAGTGATGGTGAGATTCTCCCATACCTTGTTGGCCAGCTTTTGCTCGGGCTTCTTCTCTAGTAGGGCTGAATCCTTCTGCTCGTGCTTGTGCGTGTTGTCTAGGATAAACTGATGCTTTCATTAACTTACCATCTATAACGATATACCAGTCTGATGGATCTAGATCATGCCGCTCATCATCTTCACGATCTCTAGCGCCGCCTACCCCACGGAAACCACGGCCTGCTTCATCAACTTTTTTCTTACCTTTGCCTTGTATGTTAAGGGCAAAGTTAGCACGTTTCTTTTCTAGAGGAGTACCCGATTTCTTAAGACTGTTTAATTTTTTGTCGCCAATTTTCTTGTCTTGTGGAATACCTTCTTGCTTATGTAAGGCACCTTTCTTAACTGTCTTGGCAGCTTTGCTCAAGGATTTATCTTCCATAAGACTACGTAGGTCAGTACGTAATGCTTCTTCAAATGTCTGTTTAGCAGGTGACTTAGCAGCAACAGTTCGTGTTTCAACTAATGGTGCCTTGGGTTCAGCACCGATGCCGGTTAGTCTTTTGTTTAGGTCATAAAATGGGTTCATTACTATTATCCTTTAGTTTTTGCGCCGGTTGCTGGGCGTTTGGGTCTTTTTTCTGCATGAGTTAGTGGACTAGTATTGCCCATTTTCAAGTCATTCGTTGTTTCCGCTGCCTTAGGGCTACCACCGGCAATAGTAAAGTTTGAACGATATGCATTTTTTAATACAGCATGATCATACGGGTCAGCCGAATAATCTTTCTTCTGTTCTTTCTGTGCTTTATCATCTGCTGGATAATCAGTATCATCTAATAATGATGGCGGTTGATCTGCCAGTTTTTTCTGATAGTCATCGTTATTGTCGTCATATACAGATGTCTGCATAACGATTTTATTTTCATCTAACCCAAGCAAGCGAGCAATCTGTTTGATCTGTGGCTCAATTGCTGGGTAACGAAACATAACATCTATACTGGTGACTTTATCGTTTTCAAACGCTGGAAAATCAGCAGGCTTCGCTTGTATGGGAGTGGATTTTTCAGTACCAATTTTAAGTGGATCAAATTGTTCCAGCCGTCCCTTCAGCGCATCGTAGAAACCCGAGGGCAATTCACCTACTATCTTAATGCGATAGTTATAGGTTCTTTCGCTTTCTGCCAAATACTCTTTAAAATTTTTCATGATTAATTCCTATAGTATATTTATGTCATTTGTCTTTTTGTGCTCGATCACCAATTAGGCGATCCAGTAGGTCATTGCGTGTTAATACTTGCCCCTGAGCTGTTGGTAAGTTATCCAAGTTGCCGGTTCGTTTGGCTGCGTCTTGATCCAGCTTCAGTTTCCTAAGCTGTAGGTCAATCATCTTCAATTTTTTGTTTAATTTGGTTGTTTTTGCTGTTAGTGCGTGCCCCAGCATAGTTCCAGCTACTGCAAATAGCTCTGCAGAGTAGCGACTATCCACATTCATACCCAAATCACTTAAATCTTGATAACTTTGTTTAGCCAGATCCGCTATATCGTCTAATTCTCTATCAGACGCCATTAAGTCCCGTATTGCGGGTAATGCTTCGTCAATCTTATCTATAGTATCATCAATGTTAACTATAGCGGTACGTGTTTCTTCCATGGTCATGTTTTCCACCACAGGAATATCTTCTGAATCTTCCAGTTGATCGAAACCAAAAAGCCGCTCTAATTTTTTTGTCATACTGTTATTTACAGTATTTTACGGGAGACCATTTACTTTTTACGTCCAGAATGAAAGATATCATTTTCTGTGATGACTCGAAAACCTAGTCCATTTTGTTTGGCCCAACTTTGTGCTGCGGCCCATTTTGAATAGTTAATGGCTATTATGGCTCGTTGACTATCTTTCATATTTTCCACAAGTACACTTTGATTACGTGGTTTTATTTCTATTAATTCAGCTTTAGTAGTGTTTTGTGGCCCACGATATACCACAATAAAATCAGGTACATACATGGTCATTTTGCCATGTAAGGGGTGTCGGTAGGGAATTCTAACAGGTTCACTCGCCCAGTTTACCACATTTTCATTATGATCACAAAAATGCATAAATGTCTGTTCCCAACCTGAACGATAACGAGGTTTCCCCTTTCCCACATACTTGTGAGCGTTGGCTACTTCGTATAATCCTTGACGAAAACTGGGCATAATTATTGTTTAACGTTATGGGCAGCGTAATAATTTGGTATTACCGTTGCTTGCATTCCTATCATAGTTGCACGACTTTGAAATGTGTTTAGGTAATAGGCAAATACCAGGGTTACCTGAGGTCCTGATAAACCTTGAATAGATTGTAATAATTGCATAACAGGTATTCCTGATGCAGCAGCGATACGGAACATTGTTGTAGTGAAGTTGTTTGCTTGTGCCGTAGTACCGAATACTGACAATAGATAGCTGCGTACTGCATCATATTCTTGTGCAGGTACGGCCTGTTGATATTCGTTAAACCTATCAAATATATGTACGGTTAAATCGATCGCAGTATTAATAGCATTAATAGTGGCCATGTTTAATCCTTACAGTCCGGCTGCACCAGTGGCGACATTATTTTCTGCTTCCGTGGTAAATGTCTTTAATTCTGTATTAGTAATAGGAGCCACATTTGCCGATGCGACAGGAATAACAAAACCGGTTGATGAATTTACCGCAGCTCTGGTTGCATCGGGTAAACTTTGAAGTGCTTGCGAGACAGCGTCATACTGTAGGGCTGGTTGTATAATGCTTAACGGATCGATATTACTAAAGGTATTGTATACCGCAGATGCAGCTTGCACAGCACCAATAACGTTTTGTAATCCGTTTTGCCCTGTATTAAGTGCCTGCAGATCTTGAATAGATCCATTTCTAGACTTAATTAAGCCTCCCTGACCAAATACACTTTCGTTACCGCCCGGGCGAGTAATGCCAGAAGGTATAGTGTCGTAGTGTGAGGGATCAGCAAATCCAGTCACGTTAGGTGATGATTGTCTTGAACCAATAGCACCACTCATATATTTCACAGTTTCATATTCTATTGATACATCATTTTTCATGGTGCCGGCAGCTTCGCCGTAATCAAATGTGTCGCTGCTCCAGCTGGTGATAACGGGGTTAATCAGTATCCACGCCGCAAATCTCTTTTGACTCAGGCCATAAATTGTAATGTCACGGAAGAATGGAGGTTTACCATTTGGCGCAAATAAATTATTTGTGCCGCTAGAATAAGTTTCACCTGCATACCCCCAGTCTGCGGTTTGTAGTACATCATTATATATGGAATCTTGGTAATTAAATCCGTAGCTCTGCCCCATGATCTGACCCAGTGTGCCATGTTGATTTGGAACTCGCCCAGTTGGTACGTTTTGATATTGTTGGGTTGCGTCTTTATAGTAATATGTGAAGTAGTTGTACCACATATTGCGTATTAAATCCGATTGATCGTCATGAAAAGATATTCTACTGGCTTCATATCGAATTTTACTTTGTACTATTCTTTTACGATTATACTGATTCATCACCGCAGTATCAATCTTAAATTTGGGAAGGTCTATACTTTTAACCATCATGCCAATAGTTTCTACTGTACCTGATCCGTATGCAGCCTGTAATTGTGGAATTTGCCCGGTGTTTATATTAAAATAAACATGGTATAAAAATTTAAGGCGTGGGATTAATTGATACCCGTTGGGTATAAAAGTTCTTGCTGCGTGGGTATAGTCTTTTAGACCAGGTACACTCTCTACACCCTGCCCGAATCCCTGTAATAAACTGCTACCCTGGCCAAAATATCCTGTGCCTGCGCTCATATAGATTAGAAGGCGTTAGTATTTACAGCAGCCGCTCCAGTAGCAAGAGTTCCACGTGTTTGTGGGATTGTCTGGCCAACACCGTTGGGAACACCAGCACTACTAACTTGAATAGCATTGTCATAGGTTATGCTCAATGCAATTTTGACTGCTTCAGAAGTTTCATATGCCATTTTACCATAGTCAGCAGATTTTAAATAACAGCCAAGTATGTCCCATTCTTCCAATACAACTGGCTCATTTGCGCCATTACCACCATCGAGAACTTGTAGCTGAATTGTAAATTTATAATCGATTGCAGATGCGGCTGAACTCTGTTCCATGAAATCTAATTGCTTCTGTAGCTGTTCACCAACTAATCGACTTACATTACCCTGCGCATCATCACGTAATGTACAGGTCATATCACTCCATGAATGTTTTCCAGCCAGTTTAATTGTGCTGTTGTAAATTGGTAATTTAATTTCAGCGAAATCAACTTTTGGTCGGGAAATATCTATGACTTGTTTAGATAATTCTGTAGTAGGTGTACTAACTCCAAAATTATTGAAGAACACACGGAAGCGGTACGACAACTTGGGCATTAACATACCCTGTGTTGAAGGACTCTGACCGTCTGCTCCCAGTGGAGCAGTCATGTTAGTTAGTGAGGATGTTGCCATTTCTTAATCTCCGATATACTTTATTTAGTTAATAAAGTTGGGCATTTCGCCCAACTTCATTTAAGCAGCAGCCTGCGCCGCAATTGCCCCAGTGTTTTGAATACGTAATGGAATATAAATAAATTCCACTGCTTTAACTGGCTCAATTGCAATATCAACCCATAACTGATTCTGATCAATTGTTGTTGGTGTGTTATTAGTATTATCACATACCACCAGATAATCATAAAGACCACGTTTAGCCACCAGGTCAATCATCAAACTTACAATTGTATTGCTGATTTCAGTACGTGTAATTTGATCATTAGGTTCAAACAGATATTGTTTACCAATTTGGCTAAGTCGAGTACGTAAGTAACATACTAAACGAGCTACGTTGATACGATCCAATGCAGTAGCAGTTCCCTGTAATGTTTTGTTACCAAAGTTAGTAATACCCACACCTGGAATAAAGGTAATTGGGTTAATATTGTTTGGATACAATACATCACGCAGAGCTTGACCCACGCTCAAGGTTTCAAACGCCCCAGTAGTAGGACTTACATAGCCTAATTGGAATGCATTGTCGACTAATCCACGGCGTGTACCTGCAGGTGCTAACCAGGGGTAAGCAACTTCATCACTGCGGATAATCGTACGGATCATCATATGACTTGGGTACGTAACTGCATCATTGCCAGTTAAATCAGTAGTCATACAACTTGGATAGAACGTTGCACCGTAACTATCACCTGTTGCCAAGTTACCGTCACCGTTTGGTAATCCTAATCCATTATTATTAGTTGCCCAGTTAGCGATGGTATTGGGTGTTAAGCGTAATGGTGTATCAATAATGCTAAATGCCACATTATTAATTTCATTGCTCAGTGCAACCATATTTAACGCACACTCTGGATAACCAGTAACTGCAATCAGGTTATATGAGTTTTGCTCTTCACGGATCTGTGTATTTGTTTCCAGTGCCGTATTCATAGCAGCAACAATAATTGCTCGCTGTGAGTGACGTCCCATATAGGGTGCGCCATCAGGGCGGTTACCAGTAGCCGAAACCCATGTATTAGTTACCGTTTGGATAGACCAATACGTAGGACTTGTATCAGGAGTATCGTTAGTGCTATTTTCAATACACGCATACACAATATTATTATATTGAACATATTGACCAATAGTGTATGTAGTAGTTGACGACCAGTCGTAAGTTGGATATGCTTGATTATTCCAAGCATTTAATTCAAAGGTTTTAACATTGAATCCTGAACGACGAGTATTCCATAATAGAATACCGGTTGGTGACAGGTCTGCATTAGGTGCATCTGGATCCAGGTAATTGCTGGTTAACAAACTTGTGATTGATGGCAATGCATCACTTACTGGATCTGTTGTGCCATTAGGTGCCCACCGTGCATCAGCGAATATAATTCCGCTTGATTCTGTTGCATCTGCATTGTTAAGTTGTACCCATTGTGGCACACCGCTAACATTTTCCCAACGATATAATGCTGGATAGTTTTCCAAATCGTTTGAATCAACCCATAAGTCCCCATATACTAACGGACTTTGTGATTGGTCTGTTTGTGTCGTTGGCGCATTAGTACTGATAATAGGACCGGCAGCATTACATAGTGTTAAGTTATACCCACGAGCATCAGAAGTCACTGTTTGGTAACCGACCCATTCACCGTTGTTCTGGATCATAATGTCAACCTGTGTGGGATCGCTGTAATACCAGTATGTACCGGTAGCAGGATTCTCATTTGGAGTCGAATTAGATGCAACGTAAGTAAACGTTGGATCGCTTACCCAGTTACTTAATCTGATACCAGAGGTAATTCCATTAATGTAGTTTTGGCTACATAGGAATGTACTGGTTGTAAAGCCCGCTGTGGTAATAGGGGTGCCGGTAACATTGGTAAGAACAATATCGCCGCCTGCGCTATGTGTGAACACAATAGCACCTGTACTGGCGATAGTAGCACTAACGTAAGGAATAGCCGCAGAACTCACCGCTGATATAAAATCACTTGGTGTGGTCCCTGATATTGTGCAGGTTATTGCGTTAGTATTATTAGCTGTTCCTGGTTGTGTTGCTATAATAGTAAATTGATTTCCCGACACAAATGTTTGGGTAGTTTCATCACCAGTAACAATAGTTGGTCCTGCTACGTAGCGTTCATAAATTGTAAATCCAGCAGTACCATTATCGAATGGGTCGTATCGACCGTATAACGTGCCAGCAGCGATATTTTCACCACCACCCGATGGGTCCAATCCGTAAATTGCCAGTCCATTATTAGCATAATTGGTCACTGGTTGGACAACAAATATACCCAGTGTTGCATTGAATTTTTTTACCACTAGGTTTGCACCTTTATTCACTGCATTGGTTTTCTGCCATACAGATCCCGTTACTCCAATAGCAGATGCCCCACCCTGACTCCATGTAGGAACTTGGTAGCTGGGCGATGCTTGGTAGAATGGAATATAATGTGTACCTGCTGTGATACCCAATGTAGTAAGAACTGTTCCCGACCCAGCGGCTATAACAACTGTTCCGGTAGGAGCACCAACACTACCGCCACTGGTATAAGATGTAGTGATGGTAGCAGCATAGCTTACAGATGTTGTTGTACATGCGGTAACTGTATAGTATCCATTGTATCCTGACGGAGTAATATTGCTTACAGAAACTTTGCTACCAATTGCATACGGAGCACTGGCCTGAGTGGCAAATGTTACGGTTGCAGTAGTGCCGTCGCCCGATGCGCCAGTTATTGCAAGGGTTGATCCAGCTGCGGTGTCATCAGCATAAATGCTTAGTTGGCCACCTACATTACCTGCATATACGCCAACTAAAGCAGCAGAAGTAATCGCATTAGCGATACCAGTAACTGTATTATTTGTACTTGCCGGAACCGTAATAACTGTGCCGTTAACTAGGAATGTTTCTGCGGCAGTTATACTTGAAGGTGTGTTAACACCCTGTACTGTTGTCCAGGCAGATTGCCATTCAGTACTACCCAATAATACCCATGTATTGTATAGAGTATTAATTCTAGAATCGTTTGATTGAGTAGATGTTGGGCCGCCACGTTTAAAATAAACGGGATTAGAAGTATATGTTGCTGTTACGGCATAATTTCCAATACTA
>Ga0194048_10000115_pt1 | contig 34728 bp, 41 predicted proteins | sample JunL225m_MetaG_FD_161685 | JGI IMG/M metagenome (GOLD analysis project Ga0194048, IMG submission 161685) | Anoxic zone freshwater microbial communities from boreal shield lake in IISD Experimental Lakes Area, Ontario, Canada - Jun2016-L222-5m | ecosystem: Environmental > Aquatic > Freshwater >...
CTTTGCAGGGGCGCTGTTGTCATTCCTACAACGAGTGGAGCTGAGCGGGCTCGAACCGCTGACCTCCTGGGTGCGATCCAGGCGCTCTCCCAGCTGAGCTACAGCCCCGTACGGGAGAAGTGTAGCGCCTGCGAAACCGCGGTCTGGCGTTGCGGTCAGGCGGCGGCTGTCGGGACTGCCGGATCGGCGGCTCCCGGTGCGGCGAGGGCCGCCCGCACGGCGGGGGCGACCTCGGTGCCGTAGAGCTCGATCGCTCGCATCATCTCGCGGTGGGGCATCGTTCCGACGCTCATCTGGAGCAGGAAGCGGTCGTGGCCGAAGATCTCGTGCTGGAAGAGGATCTTCTCGACGACCTCGGTGGGGCTCCCGACGAAGTTCGCACCGCGGAGCGTGCGGCTCGCCTCGAGATCCTGGCGGGTCATCGGCGACCAGCCCCGCTCGACGCCGATCTTGTTCATCGTCGTCAGGATCCGCGGGAAGGCGAGGTCGGCGGCCTTCTGGGACGTGTCCGCGATGAAGCCGTGGGAGTTGATGCTGAGCGGAAGCCGGCCGTGACCGGACTGCTCGGCGGCCTTGCGGTGGATCTCGGCAAAGGGTGCGAACCGCTCCGGGAGGCCGCCGATGATGGCGAGCGCCATCGGGGCGCCGAGGATCCCGGCGCGCGCCGCGGACTCCGGGGCGCCGCCGACGGCGATCCAGACCGGGAGGGGCTCCTGCACGGGGCGTGGGTAGACGATCGTGTCATTGAGCGGCGCGCGGTGCCTGCCGGCCCAGGTGACGCGCTCCGAGCGGGTCAGGGCGAGCAGCAGGTCGAGCTTCTCGCTGAAGAGGTCGTCGTAGTCGTGCAGGTCGTAGCCGAAGAGCGGAAAGGATTCGATGAACGAGCCGCGCCCGGCCATGATCTCGGCCCGTCCGTCCGAGAGCAGGTCGAGGCTCGCGAACTGCTGGAACACCCGCACCGGGTCGTCGGAGCTGAGGACGGTGACCGCGCTCGTGAGCCGGATGCGCTTGGTGCGGGCCGCAGCGGCGGCGAGGACGACGGCGGGGGAGGAGACGACGAACTCCGAGCGGTGGTGCTCGCCGAGCCCGAAGACGTCGAGCCCGACCTCGTCGGCGAGAGCGACCTCCTCGAGGAGATTCGCGAGACGCTGCTGCGGTGAGATCGTCCGGCCTGTGTCCGGGTCGGGAGTCAGCTCCGCGAAGGTGTAGAGGCCGAGCTCCATCATCGAAGCGTAGCGAATGCTTGCGCGCGCAAGCGTTAGGCGGCGAAGAGCGTGAGCTCGGGCTCGCGCTCGCCCCGCAGGACTGCGAGATCGACCACAGCGCAGCGGATCCCGCGCGCCTCGGCGAGCGTCACGGCCTGGGGCTTGAACTGCTGTGCGGCGAGGATGCCGCGACACCCGGCGCGCGACGGGTCAAGCCGGATCCGCTCGAGATAGCGAGCGAGCTGCTCGACGGCGTCGATCGTCCCGACCCGCTTGATCTCAACGGCGACCCAGCCGTCGACCTCGTCGCGGCACATCAGGTCGACGGGGCCGATGTCGGTCGGCCACTCGCGCCGGTCGAGGCGAAGCGGCTCGCCCAGAGCCTCTGGTTGGGCCGCGAGCACCTCCTGGAGGTCGCGCTCGACGCCGTCCTTCTCGAGCCCAGCCGCCTCACCCATCTCATGCTCGACGTCCGAGAGCACCTCGAGCAGCTTGATCTCGAGCCTGTCCTCGCTGCGGCCGGCCCGCTTGCGCACGACCAGGAGATCGCCTCCGTCCTCGAACACGGTCGGGGGTGTCATCCAGTTGAGGGGCTTGTAGCCACCCGCATCGGCGTGCACGAGGATCGACCCGTCTGCCTTGATCATGAGCAGCCGCGTCGAGGCAGGCAGGTGGGCCGTCAGTCGGCCGGTGTAGGTGACCTCGCAGCGGGCGACGATGAGACGCACGCCGCCAGGCTACTGCCCCTTCCGGACATGTCCGAGGGCCAGTCCCTGCACGAGGCACCGCGTGCGCGGCGGGTACTGCTCAGCCGAGGTCGAACGTGGCCGTGATATCGGCCTCGACCTTGATGTTGCCCGGCTCGACCGGCGTCGTCACCGACGAGTCGGCCTTTGCCACCGAGAGGCCGTACGGCGTCGGGGCTGAGCTCAGCTCGCTCACCGTGCGGACACGGTGGAGCTTCTGGCCGACAGCCTCGGCGATCGTCTCGGCACGCCCGCGGGCGTCGGCGACCGCGGCCGCGAGAGCCTTGCGGTAGAGCTGGGCCTGATCGGTCGCAGTGAACGTCGGCCCACCGACGTTGTTAGCACCGGCTGCAACCACCGCATCGACGATCGGGCCGGAGTCGCCCACGGCAAGATCGACGGTGACCGAGTTGGAGGCCTCGAAGCCGATCACCTTGGTTCCGGTGGGGTTCGTGCGCTGCGAGAGCGAGACGCCTGTCGTCTGGATGGCGGCCTCCGGGACGTTGTTGTCCGTGAGTGCCGCGATCACCTTCGTCATCGTCGCGGCATTTGCCTCACTTGCGGCCTTCGCGGTCGCGTCCTGGGTGGTCACGCCGAAGGAGAACTCGGCTCGATCCGGGACGCCCGACACCGTTCCGGTACCCGAGACGGTGATCGTCCGGCCGACCCTGTCATGGCCGGAGCGCACCAGCGCCGCCAATCCGAGTCCGACGGCTGCGAGCACTGCAAGGGTTATGGCCGCGGACTTCATCCCCGTCAGCGTACGCGACGGTGTTCCGCCGCGGCTAGATCCGTTCGACGCGCGAGCCGCCGACAATGGCATCGGTGCCGTCGGCGAAGCGAACCCACGCCTTACCCTTGCCGTCGTAGTCGGGGCTCCACACGATCAGGGTCGCCTCGCGGCCGACGACAGACACCCGCTCCGTTCCCTCGGGATCCGCGCCGCGCCAGACGCGAACGAACGGGTTCTCGTTCCACTCGCGGCCGATCGACGTCTCGTGCGTGTGTCCCGGAAGCACGCGCCGGGTGTGCGGCATCGCCATGTAGACGTCCATGACGGCGCGCCGGATCAGCTCGAGGCTCCCGCCGCCGACGGCGTCCTTGAAGAGCGTGTCGCCGGAGAAGACAACCTCGCCGCCGATCACGAAGCAGATCATGTCGTCGGAGTGGCCCGGTGTCGGGATCGCCTCGATCGAGAGCCCACCGGTCGCCAGAGCGCCTGTCACGACGGGAAGGCCGAGCTCGGCCTCGTGCTCGACGTGATCGGCGTGTGAGTGCGTTCGCAGCACGTGTGTCGGAGTGAGACGGTGCTCGTCGACGAAGCGCAGGAGCGGCTCGAGCGGTGCCCCAGAGTCGACGAAGACCGCCGTTCCGCCGGGCTCGTCGCCGACCACGTAGGCGTTCGAGAGATAGCGGGAGTCGATGCTTCGAGCGATGAGCACGGGTGTAGGCTAACCCGACCAACGCTCTTTCCGGGAGGACACATGCCAGGCTTGATGGCGCGGACGACGACGATCTTGAAGGCGAAGTACTCGAAGCTGCTCAACCGCGCCGAGAATCCGAACGAGACGCTCGACTACTCCTACGAAGAGCAGCTCCGCCAGCTTCAGAACGTGAAACGCGGTATCGCCGACGTGGCGACGGCGAAGAAGCGGCTCGAGCTTCAGTACGCGTCGATGCAGCAGCAGGTCGAGAAGCTCGACGGCCAGGCGAAAGATGCGCTCAAGGCGAACCGTGAGGATCTCGCCCGCGAAGCGCTCACGCGGAAGGCCGCCATCCAGGGGCAGCTCGACGGGATCATGCAGCAGGGCCAGCAGCTCGAAGCCCAGCAGGCGAAGCTCGTTGAGGGCCAGAAGACGCTGTCGGCGAAGGTCGAGTCGTTCCGGACGCAGAAGGAGGTCATGAAGGCGCAGTACTCCGCTGCCGAGGCGCAGGTGAAGATCGGCGAGGCTGTCACCGGAATCAGCGACAACATGGCCGACGTCGGCCTCGCGGTTCAGCGCGCGAAGGACAAGACCGAGGAGATGCAGGCTCGCGCCGCCGCCGTCGAGGAGCTCACCGCTGCCGGGACGCTCACCGATCTGACGGCAACCGGGGACGACATCGACCGCCAGCTCTCCCAGATCCAGCAGGGCGGCCAGGTCGACGACGAGCTCGCGAAGCTCAAGGCCGAGCTTGGCCAGGGCGACGAAGCGAAGGCCATTCCCGCCGCCGAGCCAGCTGACGAACCGGAAGCAGCCGCGACCGAGCCTGCCGTCGAGGAAGAGAAGCCAGCCTGACCGACTGTCAGTAGACCGCGAGCGTCTGGCACCACAGGCCAGGAGCCCACGGAAACGACAGCCGTCCGCCTGCGTCGACGACCTGCCACACCGATCGGCAGCTCGCCGGTTCGGCCGGTGCAGTGAACGAGACGGTGACGGTCACGCGGCTTCCCGGAGCGGTGAACGGGATCTCGACCTCGTCTGCGTGCGGGGCGAGGTGGTCGGTTGCGAGCATCCGCAGCCGTCGGCTCTCCCAGGCGCAGAAGCCGGTGTTCTCGAGCACCCAGGCCTGCTCGAACGCCGTGCCGGCCTTCACGAAGGAGCCGTCGGTGACCGACTGACCTTTCAAGGCAATGTCGTCGAGTCCGAAGACGTCGGTGCGAATGGTCTGCTCGAGCTCCTCGCGGTCGCGCCAGAACCGGATCAGCTTGTGTTTCGGGTCGCCCTGCACCTCGTCCAGGAGCTTGCGGACGGCATCGTTTGCTCCGCTCCAGACGTCCCGGCGAATCAGGACAACGTAGGAGACGCCCTCGGTGATGACACGCGTCGCAGCTGCTCGGAGCGCCGGGTCAGCGTCCTCGACGACGAGGAGCGCGAGGTCGGATGACCGCAGCGGCGCGCTCGGATTCGAGACGACGCTGACGGGGATGGGTGCGCTCTCGGCGACGAACCGCTGGAGCTTGCGATCTCCTGTCGGGAGCAGGATCGTCTTCGGTCGAGCAGCTCGGTCGTCGCCGGAGCTGCTCCGTGTGTCTGCGTCGGATGTCGACTCAGATGGGGGCATCGAAGAGTCCGAGCCACCGGGTGAGATCCTGCTCGACGGGAAGCTCCTTCTCGAGCTTCGCCTTGAGCTCGAGCTCGGCGGCGTTGTCTCGCGTCTGCCCGTTGCCGGTCGGGATGAACGGCCAGAATGTCCCACGCTTGAAGCCGTAGATCCAGTAGGTCGGGTGTGTGCCGCCGTTGAAGCGGAACGGCGCAGCGAGGAGCTGCGCGCCGAAGCCCTGGGCGGTCATCTCGCTCGCCACGGCGTAGACCGCCGCTACCTGGTCTTCGAGCTGGTCGTCGGTCACGATCACCCACTCGTAGCCGTAGGTGTCGGTCTTGCGTTCGACGTCGCCGCCCGCCGAGCGAGCGGCGGCCTTCACCAGCTGGTCGATGTCGTTTCCGACCCGGGCGAAGTCACCCGTCGAGAGCGGTTTGAACGTCACCGCCGCGACCCCGGCAGGCGTGAGACCGACCTCGGTCTCAAGGGTCACAGCCGCCGTCGTGAGCGCGAAGAGGCGGTCGCTTTTCGGCTCTGAGAGCTTCTTGCGACCGAAGAGGACGTCGCGGATGCCCACGAGGCGCTGGGGCGGAAGGTGCCGCCCGGCTAGACCGGGCGGCCCATCTCGCGTGCGATCTCGGCCAGCGCAGCAAGGCGCTTCTCGATCGGCGGATGCGAGGCGAAGAGCTCGCCGACCGCACCCTTCGCGCTCGCCGGGATGATGAAGAACGCGTTCATGCCGGCGACCTCGCGGAGGTCACGGTTGGGGATCAACGTCATCTGCGACGAGATCTTCTGGAGCGCGCTCATGAGGTTCTCCGGTGCGCCGGTGATGAGTGCTGCGCCCCGATCCGCGGCGTACTCGCGGTAGCGCGAGATCGTCCGGATCAGGACGTAGCTGATCGCGTACACGACCATCGACACGACGAGCATGATCAGCCAGACCGGCGGGCCGTTGTTGTTCTCACGGCTGTTGCCGCCGCCGCCCCACATTCCGGCGTAGAGCCCGAACCGGGTAAGCATCGCAGCCAGCATGGCAAAGAAGCTCGCGACCGTCATGATCAGCACGTCGCGGTTGGCGATGTGAGAGAGCTCGTGTGCGAGCACGCCTTCGATCTCCTGCGGCTCAAGCCGCTCCCAGAGACCGGTCGTGACAGCGATCGCAGCATGCTTGGGCGATCGGCCCGTGGCGAACGCGTTCGGGACAGGCGTGTCCATGATCGCGATCTTCGGCTTGGGCAGGTCCGCCATTGCGCAGAGCCGCTCAACCATCTCGTGCAGAGCAGGGGCCTCCTCGCGGCTCACGACCTTGGCGCCCGAGGCCGCAAGCGCGAGCTTGTCCGAGGTGTAGTACTGGAAGAACGCCATCCCGACGACGATCACGATCATCGGCGCGAGCCCGACGTTGAAGAGGTTGAAGAGGACGACCGCAAAGATCACGTAGAGCAGCCCGAGCAACGCGCTCGTGAACAGCATCCGCAGGCTCAATCCGGTGTCCCGACCATATGTGCGACGTTTCATGCGGGGAATGGTACCGCGGGGATACGTCGTCACCGCATCGCCGGCGTCGGTTCGGCGCAGAGGGACTGCGCGGAGCAGGCTAGACTCGCTTGCGTGCGTCGCCTCGTTCTCCTCGCCGCGCTCGCCCTGCTCGCAGCTGGCTGCTCCAGCTCGGTCCCGGGCGAGGAGGTCGTCTCCCCGACGCCGAACGGCAAGATCGTCACGCAGCCGACGGAGACGATCCCGCCGGGGTTCGACAACGGTGATCCGACGGCCGGCAAGCAGGTCTTTGCGACCGCCGCGTGTGGCGCCTGTCACGTTCTGGCTGACGCCGGTGCTGCGGGTGCCGTCGGGCCGAGCCTCGATGAGCGCAAAGCGCCCGTCGCACGCGTCGTCGATCGCGTCCTGAACGGCAAGGGCGCGATGCCGTCGTTCAAGGGGCGGCTGACGACCACGCAGATCGCTGACGTTGCGGCCTACGTCCACAGCGTCACCTCAAGCTGATCGACCTCCCGGCTGGCTTTCCGCGCGACGTCGAGCTCGTCGCGACCGACCTCGACCACACGCTGATCTGGCGCGACGGTGCTGTCGCTCCGTACACGAGCTCCGTGCTCGGCCGTGCCCGCGCCGAGGGGCTTCCGGTCATCGTCGTCACGGGACGCATGGTTCAGGCGCTCGATCGCGTGATGGCACCGGTCGGCCACACCGGGCCGGCGGTCTGTTACCAGGGCGCTGTCGTCGTGGACGCCGACGGGAGGTGGCTCGAGCACATCCCGCTCGACCTCGAGCTCGCCCGCGAGACGATCACCGCGCTCGCGAAGGAGGGATACGAGCCGAACGTCTACATCGACGATCGGCTCTACGTCTCGCGGATGACCCCGTGGGTCGAGCGCTATGCCGGGTTCCAGCAGATCCCCGTCGAGGCTGTCGGCGATCTCGCGACCTGGCTCGACCGGCCGCCGACGAAGCTCGTCTGCGTGGGGGAGGAGGCGGCGATCGACGAGCTGGAGGTCACGATGAAGGCCCGTCTCGGCGATCGGATGTACATCACCCAGTCGCTGCCACACTTCCTCGAGTTCGCCACGCTCGGAGTGACGAAGGCATCAGGGATCGCGTTTCTCGCGGAGAGGCTCGGCTTCAGCGCCGAGCGAACAGTCGCGTTTGGCGACGGCGAGAACGACGTCGAGCTGATCGAGTGGGCAGGCTACGGCATCGCCGTCGAGAACGCCCATCCCCGAGTGAAGGCCGTCGCCGACTGGGTCTGCCCTCCGGCCGAGGTCGAAGGCGTCGCCAAGGTGATCGAAGCGCTTCTAGACTCACGCCTGTGATCGACCTTCGCGTAGCCCGTACCGACCCCGACGGTTTCCGCGCTGCTCTCGCCCGCAAGGGGGCGGCCGATCGGTTCGACCTGCTCCTTGCCGCCGACGAGCGCTGGCGTGCACTCCTTCCGGCAGTCGACGAGCTGCGTAGCCGCCAGAAGCTCAAAGGCAAGCCGACGCCGGAGCAGCTCGCCGAGCTGAACCGCGTCAAGGACGAGCTTCGCGCAGCGGAGGAGCGGCTCGCGATAGCGGAGGCCGAGCGCGACGGTCTGCTCGCCCGCGTCCCGAACCCGCCACACCCGTCCGCCCCCGATGGGAATACCGATGACGACGCCGAGGAGATCCGCCGTTGGGGAGACCCTGCCGCCGACGGCCCCGAGCACACCGACGTCGGGCGCTTCGAGATGGAGCGAGCCGCCCGCCTCTCGGGCGCGCGCTTCGGGTACCTCGCAGGCGACACCGCGCTCGTCGCGATGGCGCTCTACCGCTTCGCCCTCGACCTGGCGGGCAGGCACGGGCATACGCCGCTTCTGCCTCCAGTGCTCGTGCGCGAGGAGGCGATGTACGGCACCGGGTTCTTCCCGACCGACCGCTCGAACATCTACGCCCTCGAAGCAGACGACCTGTACCTCACAGGCACCTCCGAGGTCGCCCTCGCCGGGTTCCACATGAGCGAGATCCTCGAGGAGCTGCCGCTTCGGTACGCGGCGTTCTCGACGTGCTTCCGTCGCGAGTCGGGCGCTGCCGGCAAGGACACGCGAGGCATGTTCCGTGTCCACCAGTTCAACAAGGTCGAGCTGTTTGTTTACTGCGAGCCCGCGCGCTCCTACGAGGAGCACGACCGGATCCTCTCGATCGAGGAGGAGTTCGTCCAGGCGCTCGGGCTGCCCTATCGCGTGGTCAACGTCGCTGCGGGCGACCTTGGCGACCCTGCGTCGAAGAAGTACGACATCGAGGCGTGGTTTCCGTCGCAGCAGCGCTACCGTGAGATCACCTCGACGTCGAACACGACCGACTTCCAGGCTCGCCGCCTCGGTGTGCGCTACCGGCTGCCGGAGAAGGGCGTCGAGACCGCGCACACGTTGAACGGGACTGCCGTCACCGACCGGTGTCTGCTCGCGATCCTCGAGAACTTCGCCGGCGACGTTCCCGAGGTGCTGCACGCCTACGGCGCCCCGGCCCGCGTCGAGCGGTAGCCCGTGAACCGGCGCCGCGCCTGGCAGGCCGGGGCCGCCTCGGTGATCGTTGTTGGAGCTGCTGTGGCATTCGTCGTCGTCACGCGGGGCTCGAGCGCTGCCCCGTTGCTCGCGTTCACGACGACGCGCGACGCGAATGCGGAGGTCTACGTGGTCGACGCTCGTGGCGGCTCCCTTCGCGATCTCTCGAACGCCCTTGGTCAGGACGGCCAGCCAGCCTGGTCGCCGGACGGATCGCGGATCGCGTTCACGAGCGCCCGGGACGGAAACGGCGAGATCTACGTGATGAACGCCGACGGGAGCGGTCAGCGACGTCTCACACGGTCGCCAGACCTGGCCGATACGGCTCCGGTGTGGTCCCCGGACGGTCGCACGCTGGCCGACATGTGTACGAGGGCGAACCCGTTCGTCACGCAGATCTGCGTCGTCGAAGCCGATGGGTTGAATCCACGTCGCCTGACCGGCCTCGGCCACGACGACAACCTCTTCCCGGTCTGGTCGCCTGACGGCACGGAGATCCTCTACTCGAGCGCCAGGCCGCAGACCCACGGGAGCTACGCCATCTACGCCGTGTCGCCGACGGGAGGCGCCGAGCGCCGTGTCACGATCGATCTGGCCGGGGCAGGCGAGCCCGCGTACTCGCCCGATGGAACCCGTCTTGCGTTCATCGGCCGCGAGGCTCAGGCGGGGAGTACCTGGGCGCTCTACATCGCCGATGCGAACGGCGCCAACGCGCGGCGCATCTCTCACGTCGACGGCCGGGTCGACGCGCCCACCTGGTCGCCCGACGGGTCGAACCTCGCGTTCGAGTGTCTCGGCGCGTGCTCCGGTGGCGCCCGCCGCTCGGACATCTACGCGATCGACGCGAGCGGGGGGAGCCTTCATCGGCTCACAGTCGCCGTCGGAACGAACCTCGACCCGCGCTTCTCGCCCGACGGCCGCCTGATCGTGTTCACGCGGCTCCTCGGCCATCGCTCCGACGTTCTCACGGTCGGTGTGAACGGTGCGGGGCTGCGCAACCTCACGCCGGGGTCAGGCCAGAACGGCTCCCCGGCGTGGCACCCGGCGGGTTGATCTCGGCGGACGTCGTCGACCGCTCTCGCCGCGGCTAACGTCCTGACGATGGTCTCTGACAACTCGATCGGCGCCGACGGCGGGCGCGCAGAGCGCCTCAGGCGCGCGGTCGGCCTCGGGCTCGCCATCGTCGCGATCCTGAGCGCAGCCGCCAGGGCGCCCGGGGCGTTCGACTACGTCCTCGGGCAGCACCGGGAGGCGGCCGGGCGGACCGCGGCCGACCGCACGCTCGCAACCGGAAACATCCTTGGGATCGACCGGGCCTACCAGTCAGCGGCGCTCTCCCTGGTACCCCCGACTGCGACCTTCGCGGTGCTCGTGTCGTCGTCACCGGCTGTTGCGGAGCGCGACTACGGGATCAACTCGCTCACCTACGTGGCGCTCCCCCGGTACCTGCTCTTTCTCCTGATGCCGGCACGCGAGGTCCCGGCGCGCACCGCGCAGTACGTCCTCTGTTACGGCTGCAACACCGACCCGTGGGACGGGCGCACGGACTGGCTCTACTCGGACCTTCACGGGCACGCGATCGGCCGGGTGAACGGACGGTGAGCCGGAGCGTCGAAGGGCTCCTTGTGGTGAACGCGCTCTTCGGGGTGACGGGGTTCGCCGTGCTCTGGGCCGTCCGAGGCTTCCGAACGTGGGTCGAGGTTGTCGAGTTCGCCGGCCTCGCCGTGATGACGGGGATTGCCTGCGTGTGCCTTGGTGCAAACGCGCTGCTCCCGCTCGGCTTCGGTCTGTCCTTGCCGGTCGTGCTCGGGATGGCCGCGGCGGTTCTCGCCACAGCCGTCACCGTTGGCGTACGTCAGCGACGACGCCTGCCGACCCGGTTGGGGATCGTGTGGCGTCGACCGTCGCCTGGCGAGGCGGCGGTGGCAGGGTTCATCGGCGTCGTCGTGGCGTTCCTCCTGCTCGACCTGCGCCTCGCCCGCGTCCTCCCGCTCGGGAGCTACGACGGCTGGTGGTTCTGGATCCCCAAGGCGAAGGGGATCTACTACTACGGTGGGCTCGACGAGCAGCTCCTGCGGAGCCTGCCGGAGCAGGCCGCTCCACTCTTCATTCCGTCCCTGCAGGCGATCGACTTCCGTTTCATGGGGTCGACGCAGGCCGTTCCCCTTGCGCTCCAGTACTGGGCGCTCTTTGCCGCCTTCGTCTTTGCGGCTGCGGCGATCCTGCGGCGGTTCGTGCCGGCCTGGCTCGTGTGGCCGTTCCTGGCGCTCGTCGCATTCACCCCTGAGATCGACTACCGCGTCACGATGGCTCAGGCGGACTGGCCTCTCGACATGTACTTCGTACTCGCTGCAGTGTGCCTCGCAGGGTGGCTCGTGCGACGCGACCGGATCCTGCTCCTCGGGTTCGGATTCATGATCGCGGCGACGATTGCACTGAAGCGGGAGGGCACGCTTCTCGCGATCTGCCTGGTCGCAGCCGCCCTGCTTGCACACCCGCGCGCCGTCCGCGCAGTCTGGGTGCCAGTCTGCGGTGTTGCAGCTCTCGCGTACGCCCCAACCGTCCCGTGGGTCATCTGGTGGACGACTCGGAGGTTCACGAGCGATGCCGCATCAGGCGTCTCGCCCTCCGTGCTCAGATCCCACACGCACCGGGTCGGGCCGGCGTTCCATCTCGTGATTCGCCTGATGTTCGACTACGCACACTGGTTCGTCACCCTGCCGATCGCGCTCATTGCCGCGCTTGCCGTCCTCGGTTCGCGGGACAGGGCGAGGGCAGTTGCGATCCTGCTGCTCGGAACGACCGTGTTCGCGACGCTCGGCTTCACCTGGATCCTCTGGCAGTACACCGGGGTTCCGCTTGACACGAAGCAGTCGTCGACGCCGATCCCGCGCGCGGTCGGCGCGATCGTGCTCCTCGGTGCCGTGCTCGCACCGCTGCTCATCGACGCGCTCCTGCGCCCGGGACGGTGGCGGGCAGCACCGCCGGCCGAAACGACCACTTCTCCCCACGAAATCCCCGCCGTGCGGTAGAAGTCGTTCTCCAGTTTCACGGCGGGGTGACAGAGCGGTCGAATGTGGCGGTCTTGAAAACCGTTGGGCGTGCAAGCGTCCCCTGGGTTCGAATCCCAGCCCCGCCGCTCAGCACTCTCCCCACTGCGGGGGCCTACGATGAACGGGTGTTGCCCGAACTCCGCAGGTTCCGCCCGTGAAGATCGCCTGCCTGCTGGCGGCCTGCGCGGCTGCCGTTGCCCTGCTTGCGGTGGGCGCTGACGCGTCGATCCCCGGTGTCCCGTCGATCTACGTCGCCTACAACATCGACTGCACCTACGCATTGACCGTCGACGGCATCGGCGCAATTTCAGCGGCCGCCTCGCCGACGGTGACGTTGCCACCGGGGACGTACGACCTCGAGATCACGATGATGAACCCGTCGAACGGGTACACGGGCTGCGCACGCCCGATCTTCAAGCTGTCGGGACCCGGGGTGAGCGTTCTCACGCCGTTCCCGTACGAGACCCTCTTCCAGGAGCAGCAGATCACGCTCCAGCCCTCGGCGACCTACAGCGCCGACGACGAGAACGCTCCGGCTGCGACGCAGAAGGTGTTCTCGACGGCGGCGTCCGGGTCGGCGAGCGCGCTGCTCACCTCACGGCCGAGCACGGCGTCCGGGGCATCACTCGGCACGGATCTCGTCGGCTCCTCTGCCCTCGCGTATCGCGGCCTGCTCGTTGCGTCGGTTGACAAGGGCGGCGCAGTCTTCCTCGCCTCCCGGGGGGAGGTCGTCGCTGCCCTTCGGGCGGGGCGGTACGACATCCGTGTCGCTGATGCGTCAGCCCACGCCGGGCTTCTGCTGCAGCGCCGCGGTCGGAGTGCGGTCGTGGTGACGACCGCTGCCTTCGTTGGGCGCCGGACACGGCGGGTCGCGCTGGCGGCAGGGCGATGGTCGCTTCTCGCTCGCGTGGGCGGGAAGAAGATCTCGCTCACGGTCACCTGACCGGGTTGACGCCGTGTCAGCCCGGCTGCAGGCGCAGGTCGGTCACGAGCGTTCGGCGCGAGGCGAGCACCAGGCCGAGCGCGGCGCGGCGAGCGTTCACGACGATCGCATAGGTGCCCGGCACGGGGCCGATCTCGTCGTCCAGTGAGCAGTAGAGCGTCGGAGTCTGCGCGCTTCGCGTCACGACGCAGTCGAGTGCAGGTTCGACGCCAGCCACGCGCAGGCGCGTCACGGCACCGATGCGGAGGCGGAGCGTTCGCTGCACGCCCGCCATCGCTCGAGCGGCCGCAAGGTCGACCTGGCCTGTCGTCGTCGTTACGACGGGGGCGAATGCGAGCGTCGATGTGACGCGTGAGATTCCGGCGACGCCTGGGGCGGCAAGCACGACGGCGTACGACCCCACGCGAGGGGCGCCGCGCTGGCGGAGAAAGCAGAGGTACCCGGCCTGCTGCACGAGGCAGGTGACCGGGCTCCCGGAGATCGTGATCACATCGCCGGGACGGGCCGACAGGAAGCCGCCCTGGCTCGAGAGGGCAACCACCGCCGATGCGACGACTGCGACCACGACGTCACTGTGCGTCGCGTCGCGTCCGCTGACATCCGTGCCTCCACCGATACGGGCGGGAAAGCCGCACCGCATCTCTAGGCTTCACCCGATGCCCTCGACCCTCGACCCTCGCCGTCTCGCCACGCTGGCGACACTCGTGGCGTTGTTCGTTGCGCTCGCGGTGCTGATGGTGGCCGGGGCGTTCACCCGTCTTGACCAGTGGAGCATCGACCACCTGATGGCGAGCGTCGATACGAGCGGCGACGCCTACAACGCCTTCACCTGGAGCCAGTTCCTGCCGTTCGGGGCGTCGGCTCCGCTCTGGTCGAAGGTGCTGGCGGCGATCACGTTCCCGGCGTCCGCCGTGGGCTCCGGCGCCGTCGTGCTCGGGTGCGAGATCGTGCTTGCACGCCGCGGGTTGCGCCACGACGGAGCGGCGCTGTTCGGGGTCTGGGTCGTCGCGAACGTCGTCGAGTACACGACGAAGCACGAGCTCACCCGGCAGGCGCTCTACGCGACGAACGACGCAGGGGAACGCATCCGGGTCGCGAGCTTCGACAACGCCTTCCCGAGCGGCCACGCGCTCCGCGCGCTGCTCGTCGCGGCAGCGCTTGGCATCGTCTGGCGGCGTGGTGCACGGGCTGTGTTTGTCTGGGCGGCGGTCGTGCCCCCGTTTCTCGTGGCCATCGGGGCCCACACGATCTCCGACGTGGTCGGCGGCGTCGTGCTCGGCGCGGCGTTCATCGTCGCCTCCTCGCTCGTGCTCCACGAACCGCTCCGACTTCGGTCGACCCGGTGAGCGCTCTCGTAGAGCTCCTGGCGAAGGTCGACAGCGGCGAGATCGGGAACGCGCCCGCGGTGCTCGCGTACGTCGCGGGGCACGGAGTCGAGATCCCCGAGGCCGAGCTGAATCAGGCACGGCGGCGGGCGCTGCTTCTCCTCGCGGCGGGCGGCGACCCGCGCCGCGAGCTCGGGGTGGATGACCGAGCAGTCAAGGCGCTGGCGGTTGACCTCTTCAGCGAGGAGCGAAGAGGTCGACTTGGGGAGGGGATCGACGAACTCGTCACTCTGGCCAGAGAGCTTCCCGTCGCCCGGCGTGCCGCCCTCTTCCTCGCCGCCGACGTCGATCTCGCGTGGCGTCTGTTCGCCCTTGGTCTGCTGGCGGAGGAGCTCGCCGAGTGACCCCAGCGGTCGTCGCGGCGGAGCACGCCGGGATCCCGTACACGCTCCACGAGTATGCAGGCGTCGAGCACGGAGAGGGCGACTACGCAGTCGCTGTCGCTCATGAGCTCGACGTGGAACCGGGGCGGCTCTTCAAGACGCTCGTCGCCTGTATTGACGACGAGCTGCGGGTCTACGTGATTCCGGCGGACGCGCAGCTCGATCTCCGGAGTCTCGGCAAGCGCGCGGCGCTCGCCGACCGCGGACGGGCCGAGCGGGCGACCGGCTACGCCGCGGGGGGGATCAGCCCGCTCGGGCAGCGGCGACACCTTCCGACGGCCATCGACGAGTCGGCGTTCCTGTACGAGACGATCCTCGTGAGCGCCGGTCGGCGCGGCGTCCAGATAGAGCTCTCACCGAGCGATCTGGAGGCGCTGCTCTCCGCGCAGCGGCGAGAGCTGCGGGCCTGAGACGGGATTGCGCGGCTGCCGCGCTTTCTGCACAATGGAGGTGCAGCCGCAAGCTCCAGGGGGTTGATTTCTGTGCGACGTCTGATCTTCGGTCTCGTGGTCGTCTCGTGTGTTGTCGTCGCGTCGACGGCCAACGCCTCACAGGTGATCAGCACGCACGACGGCACGAACATGTCGCTCGGCGTCAACGGCAACGGCGAGGCGATGCTCACGTACACGGCCGAAGGCCGGGTCGTACACGTGCTGGCATCGGGCGCCGTCAACGCGCTCGCTCCGACGCAGGAGACGCCCCAGGTCTCGTTCGACCTCGGATACGACGGCGGCTACAAGGAGTACTACACCGACAATCCAGTAGCGCAGGCCGCCGTCAAGAGCCTTCGTGACCTCCAGGGGCAGATGACGAAGGCGTCGAGCGCGCACAACAACACGCTCCGCTATGCGCTCGCACCAAAGATCGCCGCGGCATTCAAGAAGCTCGCCTCCCTGCGTGACGACGCCGCGAACTACTGGAAGACGTTCTCCTGCCCGAAGTACGACGGGCCCGCGCTCGCCGACGTGATGGCAGCGTGCAAGGCCCCGGACGGCAGCTACTGGGCGATCCAGTCCTGGCCGCGGCTCCTGCCCGACTACGGCGTAGCGGCCGACGCGAGGCAGTCGGCCAACGAGGTGCATCTGTCGCACTGGACGGGAGACATTCCGGCTCTCGCCGTGCACGTCGACTGGGCCTACGGAGGCCAGTGGCATCACCTCTGGGGGACGTACACGTACAAGGGCGGTGGCGTGTTCGGGTTCAAATCGACCGCGCAGGGCGCGCCTCTCGACACCTACGGCCGCAACCTCTACGTCGACACGCTCGACTCCACCTACGGCGCGGGGTGGAAGCGCGAGAACAGCTTTCTGACCCACAAGCCGGGCGGATCCTGGTGCTACAGCGTCAACCCCCATGGTTCGCACCCCGCTGGCACCGGGTCGCAGTACCGGATGACAATCCTCGGGCCTGGCGTTGCCCCCGACGTGAGTACCACCGTGAACGCGCCCGGGCCGTACGACAGGGCTGCTCAGGCGCCGGGTAACGCCGCGCTGTCGGCTCTACACGACCCGATCTGCATCCCTCACTGATCCCGCTGACCTGGCGAGGGCAACCGGGCCGGTTCGGCTAGCCTCGCCGAATGGACGATGCCGGACTCGCTCAGCGGGCACTGTTTAAGCGCTGGCCTTCCGGAGTCTCGGTGGTTGTTGCAGAGGCGGGAGGGCGCCGCGCCGGGCTGACCGTCTCGTCGCTCGTCTCGCTCTCGCTCGACCCGCCGCTCATCGGCATCTCGCTCTCGCGTTCGGCCTCGCTCATCGAGGTTCTACGCGAGGCGTCCAGCTGGACGGTCTCGATCCTCGCGGGCGACCAGGATCACCTCGCCCAGCACTTTGCCCGCAGCGTGCCACCGCTCGTTCTCTGGGAGGGCATCCCGGTGCGATCCGATGACCCTCGGCTGATCGACGGCGCGCTCGGCTGGATCACTGCACGGACGATCAGCGAGGTCGACGCCGGTGATCACACGTTCTTCATCGGTGCGATCGACTCGCTCGAAGAAGGCGCTCCTGGCCCTGCGCTCGTCTACGTCGACCGCAGGTACACGGCACAGTGATCGCGGCCGTCGTCTTCGACCTCGACGGGATTATCGTCGACTCCGAGCACGTCTGGGACGACGTGAGAGAGAAGCTCGCCCATACTCGCGGCGGCCGGTGGCATCCAGGTGCACAGCGCGCGATGATGGGCATGAGCTCGGTCGAGTGGTCTGCATACATGCACGACACGATCGGCCTGAGTGAGAGTCCAGAGGAGATCAACCGCATCGTCGTCGACGAGATGCTCGCGCGGTACGCGGCCGGCCCACCCTTCATCCCGGGCGCGCTCGAAGCTGTAGCCCGTACCGCGTCCCGCCACACGATCGGCCTTGCGTCCTCATCGAACCGCGAGCTGATCGACGCCGTTCTCGAAGCGGGCGGCATCACGTCTCTCTTCACGGCGACGGTCTCATCGGAGGAGGTCGCCCGCGGGAAGCCGGCACCCGACGTGTACCTGGAGGCTGCTCGCCGTCTCGGTGTCGCTGCTGGAGACTGCGTTGCTATCGAGGACTCACACAACGGCATCCGGTCTGCGAAGGCTGCAGGGATGCGGTGCATCGCGATTCCGAACGAGCGCTTTCCCCCAGGCGATGCCGTCGCCGATGCCGACCTCGTCCTCGCCTCGATCGACGAGCTGACCGACGACTGCTGGGCTACGCTGGCGCCGTGAGCGTCGAGCAGATCGTCATCGGCTCCTCCGACGCGCTCGCCTCGGTCGCCTCTGTCGAGGCCGTCGCAGGGGCAGGCCTCAAGGGCGACAGGCACTACCGGGCCTCAGGCCAGCGCCCTGGAGGCGCGATCACGTTGATCGAGGCCGAGGAGGCGGAAGCGGTTGGAATGACAGCCGTTGAGCTGCGACGTCAGATCGTCGTACGAGGTATCCGGCTGAACGACCTCGTCGGCAAGCGCTTCACCGTTGGGGAGGTCGAGTGTGTCGGGGTCGAGCTGTGCGAGCCGTGTGCACACCTCGAGTCACTGACGCGGCCAGGGATCATGCGCGAGCTCGTGCATCACGCAGGCCTCAACGCCGACATCCTCACCTCCGGCACCATCGCCGTCGGCGACCCCGTCGTCGTCGCGTAGCGCGCCGGCTAGGAGAGAACGGTTGCGCGGCGGATCGCCGCGACGCGCGTCGCGCGAGAGACGACGTTCGACTCGATGATCTGCGCAGCGATCGTGATCGCGACCTCTTCGGGCGTCCGGGCGCCAATCTGGATGCCGATCGGAGCACGAAGGCGAGCGAGGTCGGCGTCGCCGATGCCCTCCGACCGGAGCCGCTCGGCGCGGTCGCTGCGGGTCTTCTCGCTCCCGATCGCGCCGATGAAGCCTGCGCCCGTGCCGAGCGCAAGCTTGAGCGCTGGAACGTCGAACTTGAGGTCGTGGGTCATCATGCAGATTGCCGTGCGCGCATCGACGGGAGCGTGCTCGAGGAACTGGTCGGGCCACTCGTCGCAGAGGACGTCGGCGTCCGGGAAGCGCTCGCGCGTCAGGAAGACGCGGCGTGGATCGCAGACCGTGACGCGGTAACCGAGGAACTTGCCGAGCGGTACGAGAGCCGAGACGTGATCGCTCGCGCCGAAGATGTACATGTCGGGCCGCGGCGTGTACGACTCGACGAACACGAGCTCTCCGTCGGCAGTCTCGACGATCCCGCTCTCGCCGATCGCGAGAAGCGAGCGTGCTGCGAGCTCGAATGGGTCGTCGCCCGCCGGAGCGTCGCCCGAGATCAGGCTCTGCTCGCCGAAGCGGCCTTCGTCGAGGCGGACGGTGAGCGCGACGGGCCGGTCGTTTCTGACCGCGTCGGCGACGACAGGGACGAGGCTGGGGTCGAGGGCGTACACCGCGACAGCGATCGAGCCGCCGCACGAGAGCCCGACGTCGAAGCCGTCCTCGTCGTTCAGGCCGTACCGGCAGATGCGCCCGGGGGCACCCGCCAGAACCTCGTTCGCCTCGCGGATCACCGACGGCTCAACGCAGCCACCGGTGACAGAGCCCGCAACGTCGCCTGACTCGGAGACGGCGATCGCCGCACCCGGATCGCGCGGCGCCGAGCCGATCCGCTCGATGACCGAGCCAAGGACGACCGGCGTCCCCTCGCCCGTCCATCGTTCCAAGATCTCGATGATGTCCTTCATCGTCCGCCCGTCACCCGATTGGTCAAGAAGAGAATAGCGCCGGGGTTGGAGAGTGACCAGGGCTGACGGATGGTGTGCGCCCCCGTCTGCGTGTCGCGCTAGGGTCTCGGGCATGCAGAGTCACGCAGCGACCCTCCGTCTGGCCGTCGTTCCCCGCAGCGGGATCCTCACCGATGCCCTGCTCATCGCCGGCGGGGCAGGGCTCGTTGCGCTTGCAGCGCAGATCTCGATCCACCTCGGCTTCACGCCCGTGCCGATCACCGGGCAGACCTTCGCCGTCGTGCTCGTCGGCGCGGCGCTCGGGTCCGTTCGCGGCGCTCTGAGCCTGCTCCTGTACCTGCTGGTCGGGATCGCGGGTGCGCCCGTGTACACCGAGCAGAAGCACGGCTGGGAGGTCTTCAGTGGCGCGACGGGCGGGTACATCGCGGGCTTCGTCGTCGCGGCTGCAGTGACGGGTCTCCTCGCAGAGCGGGGCTGGGATCGCAAGCTCTCGTCGTCTCTCTCGGCGATGCTCACGGGCAACGTGCTGATCTACGCCTTCGGCCTGACCTGGCTGCATCACTCGCTGCACGTCAACTGGTCGACGACGCTCACCTACGGGCTCTACCCGTTCGTGGCCGGCGACATGATCAAGCTCTACCTCGCGGCGGGCGCTCTGCCCGGCGCCTGGAAGCTCGTCAACCGCCTCAAGGGGTAGCCGAGCTCCCCGGTGGCCTGAGCGCTGCGAACTGATCGGTGATCTCGAGCGCGCGCGTGCGGAAGCCGAACATCTCCGCGGGGCGTCCTCCGGTCGGGCCAGGCTCGCGGCGGCTGCCGGTCGGAACGAGCAGACGTCGGCGAACGAGGACGCGCTGGAGGTTCGTCGCCGAGACGTCGTGGCCGAGCGCCGCCCGGTAGAGGTCACGCAGCTCGGAGATCGTGAACACCTCGGGCGCCAGGGCGAAGCCAAGGTTGGTGTATGACAGCTTCGCGCGGAGGCGCTCACGGCCGGCGAGCACGATCGGCTGATGATCGAACGCGAGTGGCGGGAGATCGTCGACTGGATGCCAGCGGGTGTCGGTTGGGAGAGCCGGGTCGATGCCCGCCGGGACGAGGCCGAGGTAGGCCGTCGCGAGCTCCCAGCGCAGGGGGTTGCGTCCGGGGTCGCTGCGTGTATCGAGCTGCTCGAGGTGCGACAGTTCGCGGACGTCGACCTTGACGGCAAGATGCCGACGGATCGACGACTCGAGCGTCTCGTCGCGCTTCAGCTCGCCGCCCGGGAGCGACCAGAACCCCGCGTACGGCTCGAGCGCGCGCTCCCAGAGGAGCGCCTGGAGGCACTCGTCGCGCACCTGCAGGACGACCGCGACGACGGTGTGCACTGGTCCTGCTGTTTTCGCCCAAGGGTCGGTAACCATGTAAACTCGCCCTAGGTTATCGACTTTGGGGAGAAAACCGCCGGTGGATTTGGGCTCAGAGCGCAGACGGTATGACATCACGGTCGTCGGCGGTGGTGTCGCGGGGCTCTACGCGGCGCTCACGGCTGCTGCGGACGGCGCTCAGGTGCTCCTGCTGGCAAAGGCGCCGGTCGCCTCGTCCAATAGCTGGCATGCCCAGGGTGGAGTCGCCGCTGCGCTCGGTGAGGGCGACGAGCCGGGATTTCACGCCGACGACACGCTTCGGGCGGGCCGCGGCCTGTGCCGCGAGAGCGCGGTTCGAGCCCTCACGAGCGAGGCACCCGCGCGCATCGCCGACCTCGTCGATCTCGGAGTCGAGTTCGACAAGGGGCTCAGCCAGGAGGGCGGCCACTCCCATCGCCGGGTCGTACACGCCGGCGGCGCCGAGACGGGCAAGGCGATCTCTGCCGTTCTTGCTGCCCGTGTCCGTGCGAACCCTCGCATTACAATCGCCGAGAACGAGAAGGTCGTCTCGCTCTGGGAAGACGGCGGTCGCTGCGTCGGGGTCGTCACCGACCGCCGTGCAGTCGAGTCTCGTGCGACGCTGCTCGCGACCGGCGGCTATGCCGCGCTCTGGGAGCGCACGACAAACCCGCCGGGAGCGCTCGGCGAGGGGATCGCGCTCGCGTACAAGGTCGGAGCGGCGCTCGCCGACCTCGAGTTCGTCCAGTTTCATCCGACCGCGCTCGTCGACGACGGGTTTCTCCTGTCCGAGGCGCTGCGTGGGGAGGGGGCGTTGCTCGTCGACCGCGACGGCGGCCGCTTCACCGACGAGCTCGCGCCCCGCGACGTCGTCTCACGGGCGATCGTCGAGCACGGCCCCGCGCGACTCGACCTCACCCAGATCGAGCGGGGACGCTTCCCGAGCCTGATGGCGAGCCTGGTTCGGGCCGGGTACGACCCGTCGGTCGAGCCGATCCCGGTTGCGCCTGCGGCCCACTACACCGTCGGCGGCATCGTTACCGACCTGCACGGCCACTCGACGCTTCCTGGGCTCTACGCCGCGGGCGAGAGCGCCTGCACGGGCGTCCACGGGGCAAACAGGCTCGCCTCGAACTCGCTGCTCGAGTGCCTCGTCTTCGGTCGGCGGGCCGCCCTCGCGTCACTCACCGAGCCGCCGCACGTCGCACCGGCGCCGCCGGCGACGCCCTCCGTCGACCCGCCGGTGACGGCAGCAGTCCGCCACGATCTCTGGCTTGACGCCGGGGTGATTCGGAGCGCCGCGGGTCTGACGCGCCTCAAGCGCGCTCCGGTGCTGCTCGCGCGGCTCGTCGCCGAGAGCGCGATTGCACGGCGGGAGAGTCGCGGCGCGCACTTCCGCTCCGACTTTCCGACCGAGGACGACGCCTTCGCCGGCCACGTCGTGCTTCGCCGTGACGCCGAACCGGTGCTCGAACGGTGGAGCTGACACCGGCGGTCATCGACCCCGTGGTCGCTGCGGCGCTCGCCGAGGACGTTGGGGCCGGTGACATCACGACCGACCGGATCGTTCCGAGCGACGCCCGCTGCCGCGCCGAGATCCTCCTCGAGGAGCCCGGTGTCGTCTGCGGTGTCCCGATCGTCGCCGCTGTGTTCGCGGCGCTCGATGCTGCGGTGCGCGTCGAGCAGCTTGTGCCCGAGGGTGCGCGGGTTGGCACCGCCGGAACACCGGTCGCGCGCATCGAAGGGCCGGCGAGGGCCGTCCTGACGGGCGAGCGCGTCGCGCTGAACCTCCTCGGGCGCCTCTGTGGAGTCGCAACTCTCACCGCGAGGTACGTGGATCTCGCGAGCAGCACGAAGACCCGGATCCTCGACACCCGCAAGACGACGCCGGGGCTGCGGGCGCTCGAACGGTACGCCGTTGGCTGCGGCGGAGGTGTCAACCATCGCTTCGGTCTCAACGACGCCGTCCTCGTCAAGGAGAACCACCTGCGGATAGCGGGAGGGATTGCGGCCGCGGTCGCCGCGGTACGAGCGGGCGGGGGCGACCCGGTCGAGGTGGAGGCCGAGACGATCGACGAGGTCGCTGCGGCTCTCGAGGCGGGCGTCGACCGGATCCTGCTCGACAACATGAGCCCCGAGGGCGTGAGGCGCGCGGTCGCTCTCGTCGCCGGCCGGGCTGAGCTGGAGGCCTCTGGCGGCGTCTCGCTCGATACCGTGTCGCGCTACGCCGAGACCGGAGTCGACTTCATCTCGATCGGAGCGCTCACCCACTCGGCCCGTTCCCTCGACGTCTCACTGGAGATCACATGACAACGACGGAGATCGCATCGCTGCACGACGAGATCCGTGCGCTTGCACGCGAGCGCGATGCCGTGGTGATCGCCCACAACTACCAGGTGCCCGAGGTGCAGGATGTTGCCGACTACGTCGGGGACTCTCTCGGGCTTGCCCGGATCGGTGCAGCGACGGACGCCTCGACGATCGTCTTCTGCGGCGTTCACTTCATGGCCGAGACCGCCGCGATCCTCTCTCCCGAGAAGACCGTCCTCATCCCCGACCCCGACGCGGGTTGCTCGCTTGCCTCATCGATCACCGCCGACCAGCTCCGCGCCTGGAAGGCCGAGAACCCAGGTGCAGTCGTGGTCTCCTACGTCAACACCACCGCCGATGTCAAGGCCGAGACCGACTACTGCTGCACCTCCGGCAACGCGAAGGCGGTGATCGAGGCGATCCCGACCGACCGTGAGATCCTGTTCCTCCCCGACATGTACCTCGGCCTCTGGCTCGAGCGGGTCACGGGCCGCCGTCTCAAGATCTGGCTCGGTGAATGCCACGTACACGCCGGTATCCGCCCGCGTGACATCGAGCGCTGGCAGGCGGAGGCACCCGACGCCGAGCTGCTCGTGCATCCGGAGTGCGGCTGCGCGAGCCAGGCGATGGCGTTTGGCAACAGCCGCACCCACATCCTGTCAACCGAGGGCATGGTCGACTTCGCGAAGCGGTCGACCAAGAGCCGGTTCCTGGTCGCGACCGAGACCGGGATCATTCACCGGCTCCAACGAGAGGCTCCCGGCAAGCGCTTCGAGCCGGTCAGCGAAGGGGCGGTCTGCCGCTTCATGAAGATGATCACGCTGGAGAAGGTGCGGAACTCGCTGCGAGACGGCCACAGCGTCGTCACCGTTGACCCGGAGATCGCGGCGCGTGCGCGCGGAGCGATCGACCGGATGGTCGCTATCGGCTGAACGACGTCGGCAGCGCGAAGCGGCGCGGCGCTCCGTCGGAGGAGTTATGTAGCGACGGAGAACGGGCCGCTGCTGTAGCTCTGCCCGTGAGTTGTCACTGTGATGCGGATGCCGGTGATGGCTGAGGGGATGACCGCCTTCGTGGTCATGCTCCAACCACGCGTGAACGCAACCGGCGCAAGCGGCGTTATTGTTCCGCCGCTCACCGTCCACGTTGGGCTCGCGTCGACGAAGTTCGGGAGGATGTTTCCAGCCGAATCGCGCGCGCTGGCGCGCACGATGAACGGCACACCTGGGTGCACGGGGCCGGCGACCTTGACCAAGACAGTGTCAAGCGGACCCATCACATCGAACCCGTGCGAGACACCAGACAGGCTCCCAGACGTGAACCGGATGGTGTCCTGATGGACAGGGCTTGCAAAATGGACAGTTGTGACGCTGATCCCGTTCTCGAACGGTGCCGGACTCGGCGTACTGATCTGCCCGAGTGCGTCACTCCATGTTCCGTCCGGGCCGTTGAAGTGGCTGACGCGAACGCCACGCGCGTCCACTGCCACGATCATGACGGTGAAGGAGTTGCCGACCTTTCTCGTGCCCGTCTTGCCCGGAGTCACGGTGAAGTGGTCGATCGCTCGTCCGGTCGACGCTGCGTGCCCGAAGGGCGGCCAGAGCAGGCACAGCGCCGCGATCGAGCCGATCACGACACAACAGAAGCCAATGCGGCCCCGGAGACGCACCGGAGCAGTCATCTGATTCAGCGTATGCCGCATAGATGCCTGCGCAGTCTAACCGTGCTTTGAGGGCGGCGCAAGCACTCTGCCGGGGGTTCCGCGCGCCTGGATACGAGCGAACGACGGGCGCGGCGAGTCGCTACCTTTACGGAGTCCCGGAGCTCCTTCGCGGATGCCTATTTTCTCATGCGACTCACAGGTTCGCGTGATCAGCTGTTTCGATCGAGCAACGAGGAGGTCACCAATGGCAGATGAACGCACCGTGCCACCCGACCACGAGCTCCTTGGGAGGCTCGAGGAGGCTCTCTTCGAGGTCAAGCGGATCATTGCGGGCCAGGAGCTCATGCTTGAGCGCGTCCTCGTATGTCTGCTCGCTGGCGGTCATCTACTGATCGAAGGCGTTCCGGGTCTTGCGAAGACGCTCACGATCAAGTCCACCGCATCCGTCCTCGGCGGCAGCTTCAAGCGCATCCAGTTCACGCCGGACCTCGTCCCGAGCGACCTGATCGGCACACGGATCTTTCGCCCGGACAAGGCGTCGTTCGAAACGGAGGTCGGGCCGGTCTTCTGCAACTTCCTGCTCGCCGACGAGATCAACCGCGCACCGGCGAAGGTGCAGTCAGCGCTCCTCGAGGTGATGCAGGAGCGGCAGGTGACGATCGGTCACGAGTCAATCGCTGTACCCGACCCCTTCCTCGTCCTTGCGACCCAGAACCCGATCGAGTCCGAGGGCACCTACCCTTTGCCCGAGGCGCAGGTCGACCGGTTCATGCTCAAGGTCATCGTCGACTATCCGTCACACGACGAGGAGCTCACCGTCGTCGTCCGCTCGCTCAAGCCGACCCCGGAGCTGAGCAGCATCCTCACGCTCGACGAGCTGCGCGTGCTGCAGGCCAAGGTCAAGGAGGTCTACGTCGATCCGGCGCTCGTCAGCTGGGTCGTGGATGTTGCGACGGCAACCCGCAAGCCGCTCGAGAAGGGGCTTGGCGCGATCGCCCCGTACATCTCCTACGGAGCAAGCCCGCGCGGGCCGATCAGCGTTGTGGCAGGAGCCCGCGCGCTCGCCCTCCTGCGCCGCCGTGACTACGTCCTGCCCGAGGACGTCGCCGCGCTGATCCGGGACGCTTTCCGGCATCGCATCGTGCTGTCGTACCAGGCACTCGCAGAGGAAGTGACCGCTGACCAGGTGCTCGACGCGGTGCTCGCAGCGATCGAACCGCCGAAGATCGACCTCGGACGCACCGCTCCCGCGTCGGCGTGAAGGGGCTGGTCGCCGCCGCCGGGCGCGACCGCAGCGCCACGCGCCCTGGGCCGGGGATTGTCACCACCGACAGTCTCGAGGCGCTCGAGCTCGCGATCGGACGCCGGGTCGACGGGCTGCTCGCAGGTGACTACAAGTCTGCCTTCAGCGGTGTCGGAAGCGAGCTGCACCAGATCCGACCGTACGAGTTCGGGGACGACGTCCGCCGGATCGACTGGAACGTCACTGCCCGCACGGGCCAGCCGCACGTCCGCGTGGAGCTCGCCGAACGCGTGCTCGTCACCTGGATCGTCTACGACGCCTCGGCGTCGATGGCCTTCGGAACCGCCGATCGCCGGAAGGCAGACGTCGCCGAGGGCGTCGCTCTCGCCGTCGGCTACGCGGCGAGTCGCCGTGGGAACCGGCTTGGTCTCGTCGCCTTCGGCCCCGACGACCCCGAGTGGCTCCGTCCGCGGCAGGGTCGGCGTGGCCTCCTCGGCGCGCTCGGAGCCCTCCGGAGCGAGCCCGCTGGCACGGGTAAACTCGGGCCGGCGCTCGCCCTGATCGATGGGCTTGCGGTGCAACGGTCGCTCGTCGTGATCGTCTCCGACTTTCGTGGCGCAGCCGACTGGCGTGGGCCATTGCTGCGCGTCGCCGGCCGACACCCGACGATCGCAGTCGAGATCCGCGACCCGCGGGAACAGACGCTCTCCGACGTCGGGGAGCTCCGGCTCGCCGACCCCGAGACAGGGCGGGAGCTGCGCGTGGATACGAGCGATGCCGGCCTGCGCCAACGCTTCGCCGAGGCCGCACGCGAGGAGCGTGAGGCGCTCGTACGGATGCTCGGCTCGGCGGGTGTGCGCCACGTTGCGCTCTCGACAGAGGGCGACTGGCTGCGACCGCTCGCTGCGTTTCTGCGCCGGAGCAACTCGTGAGCTTCGCAGCGCCCCAGTACCTCTTCTCTCTCCTCCTGCTCCCGCTCGCCGCGTGGGGCATGGTCGTCTACGAGCAGCGCCGGACACAACGCGCCACGGCCTGGACGTCGCCGCACCTGATGCCGAACATGATGGAGTCGCAGCCCGGGAGACGCCGCTACGTCCCTGCTGCATGCTTCCTGATCGGCCTCGCATTGCTTCTCACAGGCTTCGCCCGGCCACAGATGAAGCTCCAGTCGGTGAAGGAGGGCGCGACGGTCGTGCTCGCCCTCGACATCTCCGGCTCGATGGCCGCGAGCGACGTGAAGCCGTCCCGCCTGTTCGCGGCGGATCTCGCGATCTCCCAGTTTGCCGACGCGTTGCCGTCGAGCTACCGCGTTGCCCTCGTGACCTTCTCGCAGCTGCCTGCCGTTCGAATGCCTCCGACGTACGACCATGCCGGCCTCGTCACCGTCCTGCCGACGAAGACCGAGCCGCGGGGCACCGCGCTCGGCGATGCGATCGCGCTCGCGCTGAAGGTCGCAAAGACAGCCGTCGGCCCCGGGCGGCCCGGGGCACCGCACCCGCCCGCCGCGATCCTGCTCCTCTCCGACGGCATCCAGAACGCCGGCAAGCTCAAGTCGGACGTGGCGGCGAAGCAGGCCCGGAAGGCGGGCGTGCCGATCTCGACGGTGTCGCTCGGGACGCTCTCGGGTGTTGTCGAGCAGCCGCTTGCCGGAGGCACCTTCCAGCGGATCCAGGTTCCTGTCGATCCGTCGGCGCTCAAGACGATCGCCGCGACGAGCGGCGGGACGTTCTTCAGCGCCGCAACGGCCGCGGAGCTGTCGAAGGTGTACAAGGACCTCGGGTCGAAGCTCGTGCACACCCGCAAGGCACACGAGATCACCGATCGCGTGACGGGGGCGGCTCTCGTCTTCATGCTCGGGGGCGTGCTGGCCTCCGGCGTCTGGTTCCGGAGGATCGTGTGAGCGTGCGCCAACTCGCCGCCGTGGCGTTCGTGGCGCTGCTCGCCGGAGCAGCCGCCTCCGCCGGCGGTGCCGTCACCGGACACGAGTGCGACAGGATCCCGCAGTGCATCGCGGTGCCGGGGCCATGGGTGTTCGTCCCGGCCGACGGCGAGGTCACCTTCCTGCTCGACTGCCCAGGGCGCCGCGGCGTCGTTGGCGGGCTCGATGCGCTTGCGACCTCCCAGGATGTTCACGCGACGTTTGACGGGATCCTCGGAAGCCCGGTCGCATTCGGTCGTACGACAGGGAGGTTCGCGTTCTTTCGCGCGGTGACCGGCGTTCACCGGAGCGGCGCCTTCCAGCCGCTGATCGGATGCATTCCAGCGCCGAACTCCACGCCGGTCACGACCGCTGCGCGAGTGACCCCTATCGGCCCGCCGCTCGACGCGATGCAGGTCACCTTCGCCGTGCACCCGGGGACCGCGCGGAAGCACTCGCTGGCATGTCTCCACGGCGCGCACCTCGTCGATAGCTGGAACGCAACCGTCTTTGCGACGAAGCGACCGCCGAAGCTCGGTCTTGCCGGTCTGATCACCGTCACGAGGACGACCCGTGCCGGACATGTGACGGCGACGGTGCGCACCAGTCGGAGCCTCCCTCCTGGGACAGGAGCGGCAGTTCAGCTCGGCGTGAGGTGTGCGAGCGAATGACGTTCCAGTCGCCATGGCTCCTGTTGCTCCTCCTCGTCGTGCCGGTGGTGCTGGCGGTCGCGCTGATCGCGGACCGGGGGCGGTCGCGGTACCCCGTGGCATTCACCAACCTCGACCTTCTGGCAGGTGTCGTGCAGGAGCGGCGCTCGGTTCGGCGCTGGATTCCCGTGACCCTCCTTCTGCTCTCGTTGACGTTCGCCGCCGGTGCAGTGGCGCGTCCAAGCGCCCACTTCTCCGCGCCCGACGAACATGCGACCGTCGTCCTGCTCGTCGACGTCTCCGGCTCGATGCGTGCAAACGACGTTCGGCCGACCCGTCTCGCGGCAGCCGTGGCGGCGATGCGGACGTTCCTCGACCGCGTCCCGCCGCAGTTTCAGGTAGGGCTCGTCGAGTTCAGCTCGGAGACCGAGGTGCTCTCCGACCCGACCACCGATCGCGAAGCGCTGCGGGCTGCCCTCGGCTACCTCGATCCGCAGGCGGCGACCGCGATCGGCGACGGGCTGCACGTCGCGGTGCAGATGGCAGTTCGCTCGGTGCGCTCGAGCGGCTATGTCCGTCGGCCGGGAACCGACCTTCCCGCAGCGATCGTCCTGCTCTCCGACGGCAAGCAGAACCATGGCACCATTCCGCCGCTCGCCGGAGCACGTGAGGCAAAGGCCGCCGGGATCAGGGTGTACCCCGTGTCACTCGGGACGCCGCACGGCAAGGTGGTCTTCGGCTTCGGAACGTTGACGACGACGGTGCCGGTGCCGCCCGACCCGCTCACGATGGCTGCGGTCGCTCGTGCCACGGGTGGAAACGCATACACGGCCGACAGCGCCTCGACGGTCGTCAACATCTACCGCACGCTCGGCTCGAGCCTTGGCAGGGTGACGAAGCCGCGCGAGATGAGCTCATGGTTTGCGGCAGCCGCAGCGGTTCTACTGATCGGTGCGGTCGGGGCGGGACGGGCGTTCGAGGGGCGTCTGCCATGACTATGACTAAGGCACTCGCCCGTAGGTACTACGCCGCTCAAGTGGTGCTTCGAGAGTCCGCGCTTAGCGACGACGAGCGGCTGGACATTCGGGCGCAAGTGATATGGCCGGGGGAGGCTCTACGCAGGGCACCTGAAACGAGGAGCATCAGCGGGTGGCGATGATGAACGCGGCATGTGCGATGGGCACGTATGGAGGATGACCGCGCGTGGCTCGAGTCAACGAACGTTCGGGCACGCGAGCAGGTGCTTGTCGCTGCCGCCTTGACGGTTGCCGCAGACGGTAACGCCTGTCGGAGCAGCAGCCGTGCACCCAGGGTCGACGGTCTACTCGGCGGTAGCGGTGCGAAGCCCGGCGTGGCCTGTGCGCGGGCCGTGCTTGAACCCGTGACCTGAGCCGCCGCCGACGAGCCACCAACCGGGAACAGCCGGGTGAGGGGCGACGAGGAAGTGCGTGTCTAGAGTCAGGTCGTACTGACAGACGCGAGCTCCGATCACCGGGGCATCCGCGAGCGACGGGAATCGCCGCGCCGCGTACTCGCGGGCCAGTTGCTCCTTGGCCGGATCGGGGATCCGGTCCAGGTCGTCCGGGTCGACCTCTGCGCCCGCACCATCCGGGGCCACCTTCATCCCGAAGCCACCGAGCTCGCCATGGCCGTAGTACGGCCCGTCGTAGTCGCAGAAGCCCGGGGTTCCGCTCCAGCCTCCATCCACGCCGAAGAAGAAGACGTCCCGACGCGAGATGCGCTGCTCGACGAGAGCGGGGAAGAGCTTCGGCAGCCAGGCGCCACACGCCCAGATAACGACGTCCGCGGCTGGAGGATGCTCGGGCGTGGGACGGCCATGGATCACCCGAACCGACTGGGCGAGCGCGCGCGTCGCGTTTCGCGCATAGAGCACGCCTGCGTCGGGTTCGAAGAGCACCGAGCGCAGGTCGTCACCACCGAGTGACGGGTAGAGCCGACGCGCCTCCTCGGGCGTCAGCCGCTCACAGGGAATCCCGAGGCGACGCAGCGTCGCCTCGCTCCGCGTCGAGAAGTCACCGTCGCCGCTGTCGAACCACGCAACCCCGACAGGCTCGAAGAGACGAAGCCCGGTCTCCTCTTTCAGCTCGTGCCACAGGGCAAGCGACCGCCGGGAGAGCAGCGTGTACCACTCGACGTCACCGTGCGAGGAGCGGTGCAGACGCGTGTCGCCGCCCGACCCGGAGCGAACGTTGCCCGGTGAGTACTGCTCGACGACGGTCACGTCGAAGTCGCGGCGTGAGAGCTCCCGGCCGATCGAGACGCCGAAGACTCCCGCACCGACGACAACGACGCTGGTCACTCCCGGTCGATCGCCTCGCGGAGGCTCCGGACGTAGTCGCGCAGGGCGGCGGGGCCCTCTTCGGCCACCTGGACGGCCCGGGAGCCGACGACGACGCCGTCGGCCAGGCCGGCCACGCTCGCCGCGTGCTCGGGCGTCGAGATGCCAAAGCCCGCGTAGAGCGGCATGTCCGTCTGCGCACGGACTCGGTCGACGAGCCCGGCGAGCGCGGGGGAGACGGTCTCGCGCGTTCCGGTCGTCCCGGTGACCGAGACGAGGTAGAGCCACCCGTCGCTCGCCGCAGCGCAGATAGAGATCCGCTCGTCGGTCGACGTCGGTGCGACAAGCTGGATCCTCCGCACCTCCGGATGATCCTCGACGGGCAGGTCGACGACGATCGAGCTCGTCGCGCCTGCGGCCCGCGAGTCGGTGACGAACCGTTCGTAGCCGTAGGCCTCGAGGATCGCCGCATAGGTCATCGGGATGAGCGGGACATCCACGCGTGCACGCGTCTCGGCGATGCACTCGAGGCACTGTTTCGTCCGCATGCCGCGCGAGAGCGCCCGCTCTGAGGCAAGCCGGATCGTCGGCCCTTCGGCCAGTGGATCCGAGAACGGAATGCCGAGCTCGATGATGTCGGCGCCGCCCTCGACCGCAGCCTGCGCGAGCCCGGGGGTCTCCGGCTCGCAGACGAGATAGATCACGAGCTTTGTCATTGGTGTGCCAGCACTTCCGCGAGATCCTTGTCGCCACGGCCGGAGAGACACACGACGATCAGATCGGCGTCGAGATCGAGTGCCCGCGCGAGGGCGTGTGAGCTCTCGAGTGCCGGGATGATCCCTTCTGTCTCCGTGAGGCGGTGGAGCGCGTCCAGCGCCTCCTCGTCGGTGCAGGGGAGGTACACCGCGCGGCCCGAGTCGCGAAGTGCTGCGTGCTCTGGCCCGACGCCGGGATAGTCGAGCCCGGCCGAGATCGAGTGGGCGTCGGCGATCTGACCGTCGTCGTCGACGAGAACCGAGCTGCGAGCTCCGTGGAGCACCGCTGGCCGACCCGACCCGAGGCTTGCGGCTCCCGCCGCCTCGACGCCGATCAGCCTGACGTCGGGATCGTCGATGAACGCGTAGAACGCGCCAATCGCGTTTGAGCCACCGCCGACACATGCGACCACGGCCTCAGGCAGACGGCCCTCGCGCGCCAGGATCTGCTCCCGCGCCTCGTCACCGATCACGCGCTGCAGGTCACGGACGATCTCCGGGTACGGGGCGGGGCCGACGCACGAGCCGATCAGATAGTGCGTCGTCTCGACGTTCGTGATCCAGTCACGGATCGCCTCGCTCGTTGCCTCCTTGAGGGTCTTCGTGCCGAACTCCACGGGCCGCACTTCGGCACCCAGGAGGTGCATGCGCTCGACGTTCGGCTTCTGGCGGCGCATGTCCTCGGAGCCCATGTAGACGACGCACTCGAGTCCGAAGCGGGCGCAGACCGTCGCAGTAGCGACACCGTGCTGTCCGGCGCCTGTCTCGGCGACGATCCGGTGCTTGCCGAGCCGTCGCGCAAGCACCGCCTGGCCGAGAGCGTTGTTGAGCTTGTGCGCACCCGTGTGCAGCAGGTCCTCGCGCTTGAGGTAGATCCGCTTGTCGGGGGCGAAGCGCTCGGCGCGCGTGAGCGGGGTCGGGCGCCCGGCGTAGTTCGTCAGGAGCTCGCGGAGCTCACGCCGGAACGACTCGTCCTCACGCGCTGCGAGCCAGCCCGCGGTGAGCTCGTCAAGCGCCGGAATCAGTGTCTCGGGTACATAGCGGCCCCCGTAGGCGCCGAAGGTCGTCGTCATCTGGCAGCTCCGATCCAGGCGCGAATCGCCTCGTGGTCTTTGATTCCGGGAGAAACCTCGGTCGAACGGGCCGAGTCGACGGCCCAGGGTGAGACGGCATCGATTGCGGTGCGGACGTTGGCGGGGCCGAGGCCGCCAGCCAACATGACACGCCCCGGAGTTGCGCGAGCGCGGTCGAGGTGGCTCGGATCGTCGCTCTCCCAGGGGAGGTCGACCACCGTGCCGACCTGGACGCCGCCGCGGCGAAGCTGCCCGTCGCGCGCCCGATGGCCGTCCTCACGTGCGTAGAACTGCACGAGGTCAGCGTCGGTCGCGTGCTCGTCGCCGACGAAGACCGCGACACGGAGCACGGTGTCAGGCGCCTCGAGGAGCGTGTCGGTGCGCCGAGGGCTCTCCTGCGCGAGGATGAACCCGAGGAGATCGGCGCCGGCCTCGACGGCCGCGTTGACGTCCTCCTGGCGCGTCAGCCCGCAGACCTTGACGAGCGGGCGGGAGAGCAGCTCCGTGAGCTTCGCACCCGGGTCGGCCGCGCGCATCAGCGTCGAACCGACGAGCATCGCCTTGGCGCCTGCGAGCTCGGCGGCCGCTCCCTGGGCGCGCGAGACGATCGCGGACTCGGCGATCACCGTGCGATCGCGCGGTGCCTTTGCAAGGAGTGACAGCTGCGTCTGGCGGTCGAGCGTGAAGGTCGAGAGGTCACGGGCGTTCACACCGATCACGGGCGCGTCGAGTGCGGTTGCGCGTGCCAGCTCCTCGGCGTCGTGTGCCTCGACGAGCGTGTCGAGGCCGAGGTCGCTGGCCGCGCGCAGCAGGCGTGCGCACGTCGCGTCATCGAGGTCGCGCAGCAGCAGAAGCACCGCATCCGCGCCCGCCTCGCGTGCTGTTCGGAGATCCTCCGCAGTGGTGAAGAAGCCCTTGGCGAGCAGCGGGATCGTTGTCGCCGCTCGCGCCGCCCGCAGGTCGTCCCAGGTGCCTCCGAACCGCGCGTCGACGAGCACCGACATCGCCCGGGCGCCCGCGCTCGCGTAGGCGCGGGCGATCGCGACGACGTCACCGTCGGGCCGGATATCACCGGCAGACGGTGAGCGGCGCTTGAACTCGGCGATCGCGCCGAATCCTGGAGCAGCGAGGGAGTCAGCGAACCTCATGCCGCACCTTCGCGGGAGAACGCGACGAGTCGATCGAGCCGCGCCGCGGCCTCGCCCGAGTCGACTGCCGTGCGTGCAAGCTCGAGCCCTTCGCGGAGGTCGGCGGCGTGTCCTGCCGCGGCGATGGCGCCCGCGGCGTTCAGCAGGACAGCCGAGCGGTGGCCGCCCGGCGCCCCGGCGAGCACGTCACGGAGAGCCTGCGCGTTCGTTGCTGCATCCCCGCCGCGGAGCTCACCCGGGTCGCAACGGGGGATCCCGAGATCGGCGGGGTCGAGCTGGTACTCGCGTACCGTCCCGCCGTTCACCTCGCAGACCAGGTTCGGTCCGGCAGGGGAGAGCTCGTCGATCCCGCCTGCGCCGTGAACCACGTACGCGCGCCGCGCGTCGAGACGCACGAGAGCGTCGGCGATCGTACGAGCGATCGCAGGGTCGTAGACGCCGACGACCTGGGCACGCGCACCGGCGGGGTTCGTCAGGGGGCCGAGGACGTTGAAGACGGTGCGGGCGGCGAGCTCGCGTCGCACCGGGCCTGCGTGCTTCATCGCCGGATGGTGCGCCTGCGCGAACAGGAACCCGAAGCCGAGCTCGTCGACGGACTGCTCGATCCGCTCCGGTGTCATCGCCATGTCGAACCCGAGCGCCTCGAGGACGTCCGCTGCGCCTGTGGCAGACGAGGCGGCCCGGTTTCCGTGCTTCGCGACGCCCGCGCCGGCGGCAGCCGCGACGAGCGCCGCTGCGGTAGAGATGTTGTAGGTGTTGGCGCCGTCTCCGCCTGTCCCGGCGGTGTCGACAAGGTCGTCTCGGCGGGGATGAATCCGGAGCACGTGTGCTCGCATCGCCTCGGCACACCCGGCGATCTCGTCAGCGGTCTCTCCCTTGAGTCGCAGGGCGACCAGGAAGCCGCCGATCTGGGCCGGTGTCGCCTCACCTGACATGATCGAGTTCATCACGTCGCGTGCGTCCTCCAGCGGCAGGTCGTGGCCGTCGAGCAGGCGGGCAAGCGCAGACTGGATGATCATCGGCCCTCCAGGAAGTTCTCTGCGAGGGTGCTGCCGTCAGGGGTGAGCACCGACTCGGGATGGAACTGCACGCCGTCGACGGCGAGCTTGCGATGGCGAACCGCCATCACCTCACCGTCGGCCGCCGTTGCAGAGACGGCGAGGACGTCCGGCATGACGGTTGCCGCAAGCGAGTGGTACCGCCCGGCCGCGAAGTCCTGCGGAACCCCGGTAAACAGGCCGATCGCATCATGGTGGACGTTTGTTGCCTTCCCGTGGACGAGCGTTCGGGCAGCGCCGATGGTGCCGCCGAAGACCGACACGATCGCCTGGTGCCCGAGGCAGACCCCGAGGAGCGGTACCCGTCCGGCGA
>Ga0194048_10000116_pt1 | contig 34709 bp, 31 predicted proteins | sample JunL225m_MetaG_FD_161685 | JGI IMG/M metagenome (GOLD analysis project Ga0194048, IMG submission 161685) | Anoxic zone freshwater microbial communities from boreal shield lake in IISD Experimental Lakes Area, Ontario, Canada - Jun2016-L222-5m | ecosystem: Environmental > Aquatic > Freshwater >...
GTGTTCTGAGAGTCAAGATGTCAGGTCTTTCAGAGTTGACCGCATGAGAAATGCAAAGCCAACTGAGATACCGATAAGTGCTGAAGCTAAAGCTGCTGAGCTCTCAGATGAGATTTACTCACCTGCCGAGTCAGACACCATCGTCACCGTGGAAGTCGATCCTGAAGCCTATTCACTGATCTTCGATTTCAAGCCGGTGGAAGAGCCTGAGAGTGTTTCAGAGTTCGTAAAGAGATTCAAAATCAAAGTTGGGGATGTTCGTAATCTAGGCAGAATAGTCGCACGCTTTGGCGGGGCCGCCAGGGTAATCGCCCCAGAATCAGCCCGAGCTGCCGTTCGAGAGTTTGCCCTAAGAGCAATGGGGGAGAGCACCTCTGTTACCCCTAGGGACGTTGAATAGCATGAACGCTGTGTTTATCTATGAATTCTCAGGTCTCTTAATTGCTGCCCTCATTGCCTTTATTGCAGTTGCCTTGAGGCTAAAGGCTTCAAGTAAAAGAATCAGCCGTTCAATTGATCCAATTACCCAGAAATCGAAGAATTTGAAACTAGAAGTGAGCGCTCTCCAGCGTTCAAGGCTGGATCGACAGCGTAGGCTAGATACCAGTAGTTCACAGCAACAGACATCAGAAAAGTAGGGTTTGTAATGTTCGCAAAAGGTCTTCAAGGGTGGCACATCATCGTTTTAGTGCTTGTTGTTCTCGTTTTATGGGGCGCACCTAAGCTTCCTGGTTTTGCAAAGAGCCTCGGTCAATCTATGCGCATTTTCAGAAAGGAAATGAAGCAACTAGGTGACGAGCGCGCTGAAGACAAGAAGCAGGGTTCTGAGAAAGAACAACCTAAAGACGAGTAATGGCTTCTCGCCGCAATCCCGAAAAGAGAATGAAACTCTCGGGACATCTCCGTGAATTTAGAAAGCGACTATTTCGCTCAGGTTTAGCCATAATCCTAGGAACCGTTGCAGGCTGGTACTGCTTTGATTTTGTCTTCGACGCACTTCAGAAACCAATCCTTGAACTAGCTAAAGACCAGAACGTTAACGCACAGATTAACTTTGGTTCGCTCGTGTCGGCGTTTGACCTTCGCTTACAAATATCATTCTTCATTGGTGTTTTTCTAACTAGTCCTTATTGGCTCTTTCAGATATGGGGTTTCATAGCTCCAGCACTCAAAAAGCGTGAACGTAAATACACAGTGTTATTTGTGCTGACTAGCACACCGCTGTTCTTGGGCGGAGCATATTTTGGTTGGTTCCTGTTTCCAGAATTCGTGAGGAGCTTGCTTTCATTCACACCGGAGGGAAGCGCAAACGTAATCAATGCCGCTGAATACATTCTTTTTACAGTTCGGGTCTTACTTGTCTTCGGTATTGCCTTCGTACTTCCAGTTATCTTGGTCCTGCTAAATGCCGTCGGAACTCTGTCAGCCAAGAGCATTCTCAAGGGCTGGCGCTTAGCAATTTTCCTGATAACTGTGATCGGAGCGTTGGCAACACCGGTTTCAGATCCAATGTCCATGTTTTTGCTGATGGTGCCACTTGTTTTGTTCTACTACCTAGCAGCGTTAATCGCTTATCTAAACGATAAGAGAAGAGCTATACGAAACAAATCAGCTCTAACTGAACTTGAAATAGCAGGCGACTACACTCCAGATAACCTTGAAGAATGAGCGAAGAACTAACACCTGCTGAACGTTTCGCCAAAGCAAAACAAAACAAATCAAATCCAAGCTACGAAAGTTTCATCAAGCTGCTCAAATTCCCGCTAGATGACTTTCAAGAGAAGGCCTGCAAGGCTTTGTCACTCGGTCACGGAGTGCTCGTTGCAGCACCAACCGGTGCCGGTAAAACTATTGTTGGTGAATTTGCAATTCATCTTGCTGTTGAGAAATCTCTTAAGGTTTTTTACACAACACCTATCAAAGCGCTGAGCAATCAAAAGTTTGCTGAACTACAAGCTAGATACGGTGAGGAGATGGTCGGTCTTCTCACAGGCGATACCAACATCAATTCCGATGCGCAGATACTGGTGATGACCACAGAAGTCTTGCGAAACATGATCTACGCGAACTCTAACGCTTTGATAAGTCTTGGCTACGTTGTGATGGATGAGGTTCACTACCTGGCAGATAGGTTCAGGGGAGCGGTTTGGGAAGAGGTAATTCTTCATCTTCCAAAGGACGTCAAAGTAGTTTCACTAAGTGCAACTGTGTCTAACGCGGAAGAGTTTGGCGCTTGGCTTGATGAAGTTCGTGGTGACACCGCGATTATCGTTTCCGAAATCAGACCAGTCCCGCTAAACCAACATGTGCTTTTCGGAGATGAACTAATTCCACTATTTGATGAAACGAACAAGGAACTTAGAGTGAATGCTGATTTGGTGCAGCGTCACGCCAACAAGATGCGCCAACCAATCAATAAGCCAATGCGCGGTAGAAGAGGGCATTCAGGATTTCCCGAGCGCAATAACAATCGCATTTATAAGGCCACTAAGCCAGAGATAATTGATCTCCTGGATGAAGCTGATTTACTTCCAGCTATATTCTTTATCTTCTCTAGAGCAGGTTGTGAAGCGGCAGTTCAATCAGTTTTAGCTTCTGGAATCAGACTTACTAAACCTGAAGATAAGCAACTCATCAGACGGATAGCTGAAGAGAAGTGTGGCAACATCGCTGATGAAGATCTTGCTGCTTTGGGATACTTCGAATGGTTGAATGCGTTGGAGCGCGGTGTGGCAGCTCACCATGCTGGGCTTCTACCTGCATTCAAAGAAGTCGTGGAAGAACTCTTTCTCAGAAAACTTGTCAAAGTTGTTTTTGCAACTGAAACTCTGGCATTGGGTATAAACATGCCAGCTCGAACAGTCGTTTTAGATCGCCTAGATAAGTTCAATGGTGAAGGACGTGTTCAAATAACTCCTGGTGAATACACTCAGCTAACCGGTCGTGCCGGTAGACGAGGTATCGATGTTGAAGGTCACTCGGTTATTCAATGGGCAGCTAACTTAGATCCGAATTATGTTGCATCCCTTGCTTCTAAGCGGACCTACCCATTGAACTCATCGTTTAGACCAACATTCAACATGGCAGTGAACCTGATTGAAGCTTTTGGTCAGAGAAGATCAAGAGAAGTTTTGGAAACCTCCTTTGCTCAATTCCAAGCTGATAGGTCAGTAGTTGGTTTAGCAAGGGGCATCCGAGAGAAGCAAGCCTCCCTTGATGGTTATGAAGAATCGATGCGCTGCCATCTAGGGGACTTCAGAGAGTATGCAAGTCTGAGAAGACAAATAAGTGACGTTGAAAGAGAAATAGCTCAAACTGGAAGGCAAGCTCGTCGCAATGATTTGCGAGCTTCCAAGGCGGTTAGAGCTCAAGAACTTCAAGTTGCCAACATGAAGAAAGCCCTAAGAGCACACGCCTGTCACAGTTGTCCTGATCGTGAAGCACATGCACGCTGGGGTGAGCGTTGGTACAAACTGGACCGCGAAACACAAGCAATCATCAAACAGATTGAATCTAGAACTAACCAGGTAGCTAAAACGTTTGACCGAATCAGTCAGATGCTTATTGAACTTGAGTATCTTCGGGAATCCGAAGGCGACCTTGAGATAACTGAAGCAGGTGGAAAACTAGCCAAGATTTACGGTGAACGAGACTTACTGGTAGCCGAGTGCATCAGGCGACAAACCTGGCATGGAGTTGATTCGCAAACTCTGGCGGCAATAGCTGCTGCTCTTGTCTATGAAGCAAGACGTGATGATGAAAACCTGAACCCGAAACTACCTAAGGGCGATTTTGTTGCGGTCTTTGATGAGACCCTTGCGGTTTGGGATGACCTCCAAGACTTATCTAAGCGAAACCATTTACCGCTTACCTCAGAGCCAGATGCAACGATGGCTTTACAGATGTATCGCTGGGCTACTGGATCAAGACTCGATGGCATCATGACCGCTACCGGGATGCTTGCAGGAGACTTTATCCGTTGGTGCAAACAAGCCATCGACCTACTGGAGCAGATTTCAAAAGTACATCAGGACGAACTCTCAGACACTGCTCAGGCTGCCATCGACCGAATCAAACGTGGAATAGTCTCCTATTCCTATTACGCTTAGATAGTTATGATGAGCTCTTTATTGAACTGGATTAGGCAATCGAACTCATTTTGGGGGAGAGCACTGCTTGGCATACTTGGCGGTCTCGGGATTGCGATTAGCTTCCCAGCCTTTAATGTTTGGCCAGCTATTTTTATAGGCATCGCCCTGATTCTGGTTGCAATTCGTCAACTCGGCTTTTTCAAAGCTTTTTTCGTGGGCACATTTGCAGGTTTTGCTTTTTATGGCTTAATTCTGAAATGGTTGACCACATATCTCGGTCCTTTGCCTTGGGTACTTTTGTCCATCGTCGAAGCACTAATTTTTGGTGTCGCCTGCGGTGTGATGGCTGTGGTTTGGCGCTGGCTTGTCACACTAAAACTCGGCAGGTACGAACCGTTTGTCATAGCTTTTGTTCTTGGTGCCATCTACACAGCTCGAGAGTATGTTGCTGATCACTTTCCGTTCGAGGGATTGCCTTGGGCAAGAGCAGGATTGAGTCAAGTCGACTCTTGGATTGCAAAGCTAGTCTGGGCAGTTGATATAGCTGGCTTGTCTTGGCTTATTGCCTTCCTAAGTGCATTGGCTGCCATTAAATTCATCAAACCACTTCCTGCTGGATCTGGAATTAACCTGAGGTTTAGAAGTTGGCTACCAACACTGACCACCTGGGTGATAGTCCTTGGTATTCCTGCGCTAATGGTGCTTCCAACCGATGCCAATGCCGGAACCATGAAGATTGCAGCTGTTCAAGGTAACGCCAATGCCGGATTGTTTGCAATAAATCCGCCTGGATCAATCTTGGATAAACATCTGAACGTTGCTCGTGACCTCGTGAATTCTGGAAAAGCTGATGGAGTTGACCTCATGGTGTGGCCGGAGAACTCATCAGATCTTGATCCAGTGACGATGCTTGAACCAAGTATGAAGATAACCGAGTTTGTCGATAATGAATTAAAAGCACCGCTACTTTTCGGAAACAAGACTTTCCGCGGTAAAGATTTCTTTAATGAAGTGGACTTTTGGGTTCCGCAAAAGGGTTTAGTTGATTGGTACGACAAGAAGCGACCAGTGCCATTCGGAGAATATGTTCCTTATCGTTCTTTCTTTATGCAGCTTGCGCCTGAGATGATCGGGCTCATTGGATGGGATATGAGTCCTGGCACCAGGGATGGCATTTTCGAGGTGCCAAATAAGGGAAAAGTTGGATCGCTGATTTGCTTTGAAGTAACCATCGACTACTTGGCCTATGACCTAGTAGATTCTGGGGCAGAAGCAATCATGATTCAGACCAACAGCAGCGACTTTGGTCGGAGTGAACAAGGTGTTCAACTAGCTGCTGTTTCAAGAATGCGTGCTATCGAAACCGGCAGAACAGTAGTGGCTATTTCAACTGTCGGTGTTTCAGGTATCTATTCACCTGATGGAAAAATAATTGATGAATTGGAAACATTCAAACCAGGTGCGATGGTCTCGGATGTTGCCTTGAGAAATGACATTACTCCTGCAGTTAAGTACGGTCGTTACGTTGAAGGAGCTGCCTTCGATCTAGCCCTAGTTATTTTCCCTATCGCAGTGGTCGGATTGATTCTCCAAAGAAGACGAAAGAAAGAGTCTTGAAGATTTTGGTCATAATGCCAACCTTCAACGAAGCTGGCAACATTCATAACGCAGTCACCAGATTGTTTCAGCACAATTCAAATGTTGACTTACTAATAGTTGATGACTCATCTCCAGATGGCACAGGTCAGCTAGCCGATGAATTGGCTAAGGGAAACAAACACATCTCAGTTTTACATCGAGCTGGTAAAGAAGGACTAGGCGCTGCTTACATTGCTGGCTTCCGCTGGGCTTTCGAACGTGGTTACGAATACCTAGTTGAAATGGATGCAGACGGCTCACATCGACCTGAAGATCTGCCAAAACTTTTGGCAGTCTGCTCTAATTTCGATTTAGTTATCGGCTCTAGATATGTTCGTGGTGGCAAGACCATGAACTGGCCTTTTTATAGACAGTGGCTCTCACGCGGCGGAAACATTTACGCCCGAATCATGCTTGGTTCAAAGCTAAATGACATGACTGCAGGTTTTAGAGTTTTTAGTGCGAGCTTCCTGAAGACCTTTGATCTGGGGAGCATTAATGCTCGAGGTTATTCTTTCCAGATTGAGATGGCTTACCGGACCATACGTTCCGGTGGCAGAGCAAGAGAAGTGCCAATCACATTTGTTGAACGTGAAATTGGTGTTTCAAAAATGAGCACAAACATTGTCGCCGAAGCTTTGCTTCTAATGACCAAATTTGGGTTACGAAGAATCTTCCTTCGCAAGTAATTAGTTGTTTGTTGCGTCAGCCTGTCCGCGCTTGCGTCTAGCTTTCAACTCATCAAGTCTCTCGGTAAGAATCTCTTCAAGCTCTTCACGTGATCTGCGCTCTAGCAACATCTCAAAGTGAGTTCTAGGTGCTTTAGGAAGTTCGGTAGCAAAAGCCTGGTTACCGTCTGAGTCAAGAAGAGCTGCTTCAAGCGAGCAAGACTTGCAAGGCCAAGCAGTTGGAACTTCAGCCTCATCAGCAAAAATCATCTCGCTTACGTGCTCTTTGGCACAGCGATACAAGTGTGTGTTTCTAGGGGAGAGGGTTACACCTCTGGCACTTTCAAAACTCTCGGAGCCTAAGCGCATCCCGCGCATTGATTGTTGTGCCATTATTTTTTTCCTCGCTTTAGTTCATGCTATGTGTGCTACAAGATAGAGAAGCGAAGTTTTAGCTAAATACTTCCCGGACTCAGGCTTTTCTCAGGGTTTGAACTGCTAACTCTGGCACATCGGTGACGATTCCGCTTGCACCTAACCTAGTGAGTTCCAACATTTCTTCAGGTGAGTTTATAGTCCAGTAGTGAATCTGTGTCCCTGAGGCAAGAACACTGTGGATAAAGCGCTTTGAATCAAAGTGCAGGAATGACTGCGTTCTAGGTATTTGAAGTGCTCCGATGTTCTGCAAAGCATTGTTTATGAGTGACTGTGGTGCTCTAAGTGCTACCAGAAGCCAGATCTTGATTACTGTTGAGGCACTGGATGAGGTAGCAACGGGGACTGTGAAAAGTTTCAATGCTGCTTCTCTTCTGCCATTACTGAAACTTGAAACAAGAACTCTTGAGTGAGCTTTATTGGTTTCGATGACATTAACTGCAGTTTTGACTGATCGACTGTCTTTCAGGTCAAGGTTGAATCTTGCCTGGGGGAGAGCCGTTAGAGCCTCTTCAAGTGAGGTTAAGGTTCCGCCACCTTCAAGTTTCAAGCCTTTAGCTTCAGCCCAACTTAAATCTGCAATGTTTTTATCTACTCCAGCCAATCGCTTGAGCGTCTTGTCGTGAAAGAGTACTGCAATCTGATCTTTAGTAGTTCTGACATCTGTTTCTAGGTAATCAGCTCCCGCGGCTAAAGCAAGTCTGAAAGCTTCTAAAGTATTTTCCGTTGGTGCTGATTGACCACGATGAGCAAGGATCGAAACCTTCTTGGTTTGGAAATAGGGATGCTCTTGCATGTGTTTCCTTCCAAAAATCTTCAAATCGTTAGGCTGTTAGTTATGAGTTCAATCAAAACAAGTTTCGCCATTAAACCTATTGGCAGACTGATGGTTGGGCTGTATCTGGTGGGTTTGGGTTTAGCCATGATGATCCACACCGGTTTAGGTGTGCCACCTTGGGATGTTTTAACCCAAGGATTGCAGCATCAGACTGGTTTGAGTTTTGGGATAGCGGCCACAATCATCAGTGCCATTGTTTTGTTGATTTGGATACCAATCAAGCAGAAACCAGGACTAGGTACGCTCATCAATGCCATCTCAATTGGGCCATTTGCAGATCTCAGCAAACCATTGATGCCAGAGCTTGATGGATTGTTTCTCAACATAGTTTGGCTTTGTTTAGGTTTGGCGTGTGTAGCTCTAGGTTCAGGTCTTTATATCTCAGCAAACCTTGGTGGTGGACCTAGGGATGGGCTGATGGTTGGTTTAACAAGAGTTAGCGGTTGGCCATTCTGGATTGTTAGGAGCCTAGGAGAGGGGACAGTGCTTCTTACTGGTTGGTTACTCGGGGGAACAGTGGGGATAGGTACTGCCCTATTTGCAGTTGGAATTGGATATATGCTGCAAATAACCATGAAACTCTTCGGATTTGACCCAAAAAAGACCCAAAATGGAGTAAAAGCCTCCAAATGACAGACAAAATCCACGTAAAACACCGTGCAACAGCTCGAGTTTTGCTAATAAATGAGCAGAGTCAAGTATTTATGCTCAAAACTCACTTTGATCCTGAGGTTGGACTACCTCCTAGATGGCTTGTGCCTGGCGGTGGCATAGATGCTGGTGAAGATACTCGCACAGCAGCTCTCAGAGAGCTTTATGAGGAAACCGGACTGGTAGTTAGACCTGAGGATTTGGGAGAACCAGTTCTGGAGGCATCAGGACGTTGGGACTGGGCTGATGGTCTGAATTACCACACATACACAGACACGATCTATGAGCTCAAAGTTCAGGATTTCAAATTAGATACTTCAGGATTTACTCAAGATGAATTGCGTGACGTGCTGGAATATCGTTGGTGGAATTTGTCAGAACTGTTTGCAAGCGAAGAGTTGGTAGCACCACAAGAGCTCATCAGCTGGCTAAAGACCAGGTTCGACGCCTAGGCTTATTTTTATCTATTCGCCGATAATGAACATTATGTCAAGTAATGTTTTATTAGCCTAGAAAGGCTACTCCCCAGCAGATTGGCTTACTGAGACCCATTCGTTGACTTTTGCAATTGCTTTGCCGTCGTTGATTGCAGCGATTGCTTCTTGGAAATATTTTGATAATTTTGAGTTCAAATCAAAACCATCAAGGCTCTCAATTTTGCTCAGATCGTAGGCAAGTATTCCTGCAGCTGCATTCAGAGCCACAATGTCCCGAATGGCGGCCTGCTCCCCTGATAGTTCATTCTGGTTGCTCAAAACAGTCCTTGCAACCTGGGCATTCTCAGCAGCATCGCCACCGATAAGCTGGCTAATTTCGGCCTTTGGAATGCCTATTTCAAGGGGATTGAAGTCAAATTCATGGACTGAACCCCTAAAAACGACCCAAACCTTGCTTGGACCGGTAGTTGTTAGCTCATCTAGGCCATCAGATCCCCTAAATACCAGGCCTGTACGGCCTCTCGAGGCTAATTCTGCGGCTAAAAGTGGTGCCATTTTCTCATTGGCGACACCCAAAGCGGTCGCTACAGGCTGTGCTGGGTTGGCCAAAGGTCCTAGGAAATTGAAGGTAGTTGGGACTCCTAGAGACTTCCTGGTAGGTCCTATGTTCTTGAGGGATGGATGGAACATAGGTGCGAAAAAGAAGGTTATTTGGGTCTTAGCAAAGACCTTGGCTAGCTGATCTGGCGTCAAATCTAAACGAATGCCCAGTTCCTCTAACATCTCTGATGAACCAGTCTTCCCAGAAGCTGATCTGCTGCCATGTTTCAAAACTGGATAGCCACAAGCTGCTGCCAAGATGGCTGCCATTGAAGAAATGTTTACAGTTCCTAACTGGTCTCCTCCGGTGCCAACAATGTCGATGGCATCATTACTGATTGGAAGTTTTAGAGCGTTCTCTAACATCACATCGACAAAACCAGAGAGTTCATCGATGTGTTCGCCTTTAGATCTAAGTGCGAGTAAGAAGCCACCCATTTGGGCTTCGGTTGCTTCACCTGACATGATTTGGCTCATTGCCCACTTTGCTTCTTCCCTAGTCAAATCTTTTTTGGCTAGCAGAGCTGTGAGGATTGTGACCCATGTCAAATCTGAATTCATGTTCCTAAGTTTACTGATGTCGTTATGTTGAAAAGCGTTTAAATACCGCACCACTAAGGGGTTTGAAGCGGTTTATAACGATTTGGGAAGGTAGGATTAAGGCATGTCAACAGCTAACATGACTCACAATCAAATTCACCGCCCTAGTTCAACTTCGGTTGGAACTATTGTTTGGCTCGGTAGTGAGGTCATGTTCTTTGCAGCCTTGTTTGCGATGTATTTCAGCCTTAGGGCCAACTCCCCTGAAATTTGGGCAGCTGACACTGAGAAACTAAACATCCCTTTCGCGCTGGTCAACACATTGATTCTGGTTGCTTCTTCTTTCACCGCTCAATTCGGTGTTTTTGCAGCAGAACGCATGCAACCTCGTGCAACCGGTAAATCCCCTTTCAAGTGGGGCATGGTTGAGTGGTTCATCCTGAGCTATGTGCTCGGCGCAGTATTCGTCTCGGGCCAGGTTTGGGAGTATGCAACTCTGATTTCTGAAGGCGTTTCACTATCCAGCAACAGCTATGGATCTTCTTTCTACATCACTACAGGTTTCCACGCCTTGCACGTTACTGGTGGTCTGATTGCCTTCCTATTTGTGATTGGTAGATCTTTTGCGGCCAAGAAGTTTGGTCACAAGGAAGCAACAGCAGCAATTGTGGTCTCTTACTACTGGCACTTCGTCGATGTTGTTTGGATCGGCTTGTTCTTAATCATTTACGTATTGAAATAAACCCTGAAACCGAAAGAAATACCTAGATTATGACTCCGTTGAAACGCAAAATGAATGGACTACGACGTAGCCCAATGGCGTTTGGCATTGTTCTTTTTGCTGGCTTGCTTGTTGTTGGAACTGGATACACCGCTGTTCAGGCAGCTGTCTCCCCTAGTACCTCAGCAACTCGAAGCCAAGAGCAAGTTGATTTGGGTAAGAAAATATTTTTATCTAACTGTGCTTCATGTCACGGTAAGAATGCTGAAGGTACTCTAAATGCGCCTAGCCTTATCGGTGTTGGTGAAGCCTCGGTTGACTTCCAAGTTTCAACAGGACGTATGCCAGGAGCTGCCAGCGGTCCTCAGCTTGAGGTCAAGCCAGTTCAGTTCACTGAAGAACAAATTTCGGCATTGGCAGCCTACGTTGGGTCACTTGCTGATGGGCCTTCAATTCCAGATGCGGCTTACCTGCAAGCCAATGGTGATGTGAGTAAGGGTGGAGAACTTTTCAGAATCAACTGTGCAATGTGTCACAACGCCCTTGGTGCTGGTGGTGCACTTACTCAAGGTAAGTATGCGCCTAACCTAATGGGCTCATCTGAAAAAACTATTTATGAAGCGATGTTGACTGGACCGCAGAACATGCCGGTATTCAACGATGCAAACATCACACCCCAAGATAAAAACGACATCATCACCTATCTCAAGTACCTGCAGAACAACAGATCTGTTGGTGGAGACGAATTAGGAAACCTAGGCCCTGTTGTTGAAGGTCTAGTTGCTTGGTTGGGAATGCTAGGACTAATCATTGCAATCACAATCTGGCTTGGCGCAAAGTCGAATTAAAGAGAAAGATCAAATTGAGCGAGAAGTCTAAGGATGTAGCGAAGCAGTCTGGTGTTTACTCAGACCATGAGTATGACGCTGGTCTGAGAGTTATTCATGAAGATGCTGTAGCAAACCCAGGTATCGAACCGCACCGTGTTCGTATGACCGATAAGTCTGAAAAGCACGAGAAAAATGCTGTTCGTCAAGTTGCAGCGCTATTCACTATTTCAATGCTTGGCAGCGCACTAGCTCTATGGGCATACTTCGCTTTCCCTATCTCTGAAGACCTAACCACTGTTCGTGTGAATACTTTGTTCCTAGGAATCGGAATCACTCTTGGTCTGCTAGGTATTGGTATCGGTGCTGTGCACTGGGCCAAGACTCTTATGCCAGACAATGAAGTTTCTGAAGAGCGTCACCTCACTCGTGGTTCAGATGAAAAGCGTGCTGCGGCAGTTGAGATCATTAACTTGGCAAACCAGGAATCAGGATTCTCTAGAAGAAAACTTATTCGCAGAACTCTTTACGGAGCGCTTGCCTTCTTCCCGCTACCAGGTGTGATTCTGTTTGCAGATCTAGCTGGAAAACCAGGAGCAAACCCAGGAGACAAACTAAGACACACTGCATGGGGCCCTGGAAGACGTCTTACCTTGGATCCCTATGGCTTTGACTCCGAGGGCATCAAGCCTGCAGACATAACAGTTGGCTCTGTATTCCATATCATTCCAAAGGGCTTAAATCCTGACCATGAGGATTACTTAGAGCAAAAAGCTAAAGCCGCTGTTCTACTTGTTCGAGTTGATCCTGCAGATCTTGTTGAATCTGAAGAGAAAAAGGGTTGGTCCTACCAGGGAATCGTTGCTTACTCAAAGATTTGCACACACGTAGGTTGTCCAGTTGCTCTTTATGAGCAGCACACTCACCATTTACTTTGCCCATGCCATCAATCAACTTTCGACCTGCTAAATGGTTGCAAGGTAATCTTTGGTCCTGCATCAAGAGCACTCCCTCAGCTACCGATCTCTGTTGATAAAGATGGCTACTTGGTTGCGCAAAGCGATTTCCTCGAGCCGGTTGGGCCTTCATTCTGGGATAGGAGCGTAAAACAGTGAGTAACTCTGTAAACACTCAAAAGAAGAATGGCTTTTTAGCCGGAACCGCAAACTACGTCGACGAGCGTGTCGGCGTCGGAGGAATTCTAAAAGAATTCGGACGTAAGATTTTCCCTGACCACTGGTCATTCATGCTCGGTGAAGTTGCACTTTACTCATTCTTGGTTCTGCTTCTTTCGGGAACTTTCCTAACCTTCTTCTTCCAGCCTTCAATGGCACCTGTTATCTATGACGGCGTATACGCTCCCCTAAAGGGTGCCCACATGTCGATTGCTTATTCATCGAGCTTGGATATCACATTCGAAGTTCGTGGTGGATTGTTGATGCGACAGGTGCACCACTGGTCAGCACTTCTGTTTGTCGCTGCCGCTGGTTTACACATGCTCAGAGTTTTCTTCACCGGTGCTTTCCGTAAGCCTCGTGAACTTAACTGGGTTGTTGGTTTCGTACTTTTCGTTTTAGGTATGGGTGCCGGTTTCACTGGTTACTCACTCCCAGATGATCTCCTTTCTGGTAATGGTCTTCGCATCATCGATGGAATGATGAAGGGTATCCCATTTATTGGAACCTGGGTTTCAACACTGCTATTCGGTGGCGAGTTCCCAGGACATGCAATTGTTGGAAGGCTCTATAGCCTTCACATCATGCTGATCCCTGCGTTGATTCTGGTGTTCCTAGCAGTGCACTTGTTCATGCTGGTTATTCACAAGCACACTCACTACTCAGGTCCTGGTAAAACAGACACCAACGTAGTTGGTTACCCTCTCATGCCTGTTTATGTCGCTAAGGCTGGTGGATTCTTCTTCATTGTCTTCGGTGTGATCATGTTGATTGCAACATTCTTTACCATCAACCCAATTTGGAACTACGGCGGCTATGACCCCTCCCCTGTTTCAGCTGGAACACAGCCTGACTGGTATATCGGTTGGTTGGATGGAGCTCTTCGTCTAGCACCAACAGGTATCGAGTTCATGATTGGTGATTACACAGTTTCAACAAACATCTTGTTGCCGCTGGTCATCAGCTTGCTGTTCTTAGCTGCAGTTGCTATCTATCCATTCGTAGAGAACTGGGTAACTGGCGACAAGCGTGAGCACCACGTGCTTGACCGTCCTCGCAATGCTCCGGTTAGAACTGCTATCGGCGCTGCTGGTGTGATGTTCTATGCTGTGCTTTGGGCCGGTGCATCAACTGACTTGATTGCAACTAATTTCAAGATGAGCTTGAACCAGGTACTAGTAAGCATGCAGATATCTTTGATCATCTTGCCGATCGTCGCATTCATTGTGACTAAGCGTGTTTGTCTTGCATTACAACGCAAGGATAGAGAAATTGCTATTCACGGTAGAGAATCAGGTCGTATCGTTCGACTACCGCACGGTGAATACATTGAAGTTCACGAGCCACTAGATCCACACGATCTATACAAGCTAGTTGACTTCAAGGATTACAAGCCAACCCTTGCCAGACCAAACGCTAAGGGCAAGATCACAGTGGCTGCCAGAGTTCGTTCCTCAATGTCTAAGTTCTACTTCGAAGACCGTATTGCTCCTGCAACTCAGACTGAAATCGATGAAGCAGCTCACCACGCTCACGAGATCGAAGCTGAAGTTCAGAAAGCTATTGAATCTTCTAAATAGTTTTCAGGATTACAGCAGTGCCCATCACATCAAATGTTTTTGTGGTGGGCACTTCTGGTTCCGGTAAGAGTACAGCGGCTAAGGCTATTGCACTAACGCTTGGACATAAACATGTAGAGATCGACTCTTTGCTTTGGTTGCCAAACTGGACTCAAAGAGATTCCGAAGAATTAACTCAACTTCTCCTCAAGGAATTAGCAGGCGGTCCGGCGGTTGTAGATGGCAACTTTGCCTCTAAAGGAATCAAGCCAAAAAGAGATGATGTTCTGGTCTTCTTGGATTACCCTCGCTGGTTAGTAATTTTCAGGCTAGTCAGAAGAAGTCTGAACAGAGTGATTTTTCGGAAAAAATTGTGGTCAGGAAACCAGGAGGAGTTCAAGTTTCTCATCTCCCCTGATCCAGAGCTGAACCCAATAGTGCATGCTTTCAAAACACACTCATCACGACATTCAAACTACACAAACCTATTAGCGAATTCACCTGAGACGATAAATCACATAGTAAAAACCCCCAAGCAACTTAGAAAGCTACTCAGGGGTCTTTAAATCTAATTAGTGAGCGTGCAATCCGCGTGAGTGTTCAAATACGAAACCGATAAGAGCAACTATTGCTAACGGGAAGCCAATAACAAACATCCACCAGCCAACTGCTAGCGAAGTGAAACAAAGCGCTCCACCAATACCTAGCATCAATGGCCACCAAGACCATGGGGCAAAGAAACCTACCTCTGCTTCACCATCTTCGATGTTTGCATCAGGCATGTCTTCAGGCCCGGTGAAGTTCTTTGCACTCTTACCTAAGTAGAAGGCAATAAAACCTGAAAGGAAGACGAGCATTGCAATAGCTGCCGTTCCAATTACTTCGAACTGCTTGTTATCCGCTGGAGATTCGAGCCACGACCAGTAACCATAGACAACTGTCACCACTAAATAGAAAATAGTAAGAATGGTAAAGATTCGGGTATTAGTTTTCACGATCTAAGCCTTTACCTTCTCTTTTTTAGGAGTAGCGGGTTTAGCTTCAGGAGATGCAAACTCAGGGTGGTTCAAATCGAACGCTGGAGATTCGCTACGGATCCTTGGAATAGAAGTGAAGTTGTGACGAGGTACTGGTGAACCAGTTGCCCACTCCAGAGATCTTCCGTAACCCCAAGGGTCATTCATTTCAACCTTCACACCGTTACGGTATGTGATCCAAACGTTCCATAGGAATGGAAGCATAGAAAGCCCTAGAAGCGCTGAACCAGCTGTTGAAACTTGGTTCATCCAGGTAAAGCCATCACCTGGAAGGTAGGTGGCATATCTTCTTGGCATACCGATAACGCCCAACCAGTGTTGGATAAGGAAGGTGGCGTGGAATCCTACAAACAGCATCCAGAAATGGATCTTGCCTAGACGCTCATTGAGCATCTTGCCGGTCATCTTTGGCCACCAGAAATAGAAACCAGCGAACATTGCGAACACAACAGTTCCAAATACTACGTAGTGGAAGTGGGCGACGATGAAGTAAGAATCACTCAAGTGGAAATCAAGTGCTGGAGAAGCAAGGATTACACCGGTTAGACCACCGAAGATGAAAGTGGTTAGGAAGCCCAAGCTCCACAGCATTGGAGTTTCAAATGTGACAGAACCCCGCCACATCGTTCCAATCCAGTTAAATATTTTCACACCCGTCGGAACTGCGATGAGCATCGTTGTAAATGCAAAGAACGGCAACAATACCGAACCAGTTACATACATGTGGTGTGCCCACACTGTCATAGACAAAGCTGCGATCGCGATTGTCGCGTAAACAAGCGTGCGATAACCAAACACTGGCTTACGGCTAAACACTGGGAAGATTTCAGACACGATGCCGAAAAATGGCAACGCAAGAATGTATACCTCTGGGTGACCAAAGAACCAGAACAAGTGCTGCCACAACATTGGTCCACCGTTAGCTGGATCAAATATATGTGCACCGAACTTACGGTCAGCACCTAAAGCAAACAAAGCTGCAGCTAGTGGTGGGAAACACATGATTACCAAGATGGAAGTAACCAAAGTGTTCCAAGTAAAGATTGGCATGCGGAACATTGTCATACCAGGAGCACGCATCGTAATGATGGTTGTGATGAAGTTCACACCACCCATAATTGTTCCGAAACCAGAAAGTGCTAGACCGAAGACCCAGAGATCTCCACCTAGACCTGGTGAGAACGTTGTGCTTGATAGCGGCGCATAAGCAAACCAACCGAAACCAGCGGCACCCTGAGGAGTAAAGAAACCTGCAACTGCAATGAATGAACCGAAGAAATAGAACCAGTAGGCAATCGCATTCAACCTAGGGAACGCAACATCAGGTGCACCAATTTGCAAAGGCATTAGCACGTTGGCAAAACCGGCAAACAAAGGAGTTGCAAACATAAGCAACATGATTGTTCCGTGCATTGTGAAGAGCTGGTTGTATTGCTCTTTAGTTTCAACGATCGACAGTCCTGGCATCGCTAGCTGCGCACGAATCAACAGTGCCATGACACCAGCGATCATGAAGTAAATGAAAGCAGTAATCAGATATAGATAACCGATTTTCTTGTGGTCAGTAGTTGTCAACCAATCAACAACGATACGTCCCTTAGATTTCTTAGCTTCGGTAATCATTCTTAACCCTTAATCTCTGGGTTGTCACCCGGCAGGTTGTTGTTGCGGTTGATGTTGTTTGGATCATTTGGATCAGCAGTTAGCTGTCCGTTGTTGCCCTGTTCGGAAAGATCTGAAATATGTGCGTCATAATCCGCTTGAGATACAACCTTCACGTTGAAAAGCATCATGGAATGGAATTCTCCACAGAGCTCAGCACACTTGCCCTTGTATTCACCAATGACTTGAGGCGTCAAATACATTTTGTTGACGCGACCTGGGAAAACATCTTTCTTGTATAGGAAGTCAATTACCCAGAATGAGTGAATAACATCTCTTGAAACTAAATCAAATTCAACTGTTCTATTCACTGGTAAGTAAAGTGTTGGCAGCTCTGCTTCTGTGCCGTCTTCTTGGTACTGAATACCGCTGTCATAAACATTGTTGTTTGTGTAATTGAAATCCCAAGACCATTGCTTACCAATAACTTCAATTCGGTAATCGCTAGCCACAGGCTTTTCAATCTCCCCCATGTCTCTTGCAGTCAAAGCAAAGAAACCTAGGACCAAAATGAAAGGCACAATCGTAAACAAAGTTTCAATTGGCATGTTGTAACGAAGCTGAGGTGGAATCTCAGCATCACCTTTGCGGCGACGGTAGACAATAATTGCCCAGAACATAAGTCCCCAAGCGACGATTCCAACTGCCCAAAGCACTAGCCAAGAGCCATTCCAGAGAGCAACAATTCGATCGGTGTGGTTGGTTACTCCTGGCACGCCTGGCAAGAAGCCTCTGGAAACCTCCTGAGAGGTACAGCCAGTTAGCGAGGCTATGAGAATTGCAAATATAGGCAGGGCAGCCCATTTAAATCGTGGCTTACGAAGCACAATCGACCCTTCAATATCATTTCGTTACATTGCAAGTTTATTACCTAGAATCCTATGAAACCGCCTAAACACAGAGCAAAAGAGTCTTTAAAGAAAAAGACCTGCATCTAAAGAAGATGCAGGCCCTTTACTAAGAATTATTAGTTGAAAGATGAACCACAGGCACATGAACCTTGGCTGTTTGGGTTGTCAATTTCAAAAGCTCGCTTTTGGAAAGTGTCAACGAAATCAAAAGTTGCACCGCTGATGAAAGGTGCGGTCATACTGTCGACAACTACCTCTACCCCATCGAAGTCTTTGATCATGTCGTCTTCACGAAGCTCTGGAGTTAGCACGAAAGGCAAGTATTGGAAACCAGCACAGCCACCAACTTTGATCTCAACACGCAAACGAAGCTTGTCGCCTGGCTCAAGATCGCTCACATCAGCAGATTCGATGTGTCGACGCAGTTCAGCCTTGGCAGCTTCAGTAATTTCAAGTCCGTGGGTCAATGTGTCAGTCATTTTCACTCCTATTTCGTACCTAAGTCTAAACCTTTTAGGTTATTCGGATTGCAATTCATTGCCACTTAGCAGGAATAGGGCTTCTGCAACCATGGCGTTCTTCAAACCAACCAAATGCACCGATTCGTTAGGGCTATGAGCCCTGGAATCGGCGTCTTCAACGCCAGTTACCAAGATCTGGGCATTTGGGAATACTTCGGTCAAATCAGCGATAAACGGGATCGACCCACCGATGCCAATGTCAACTGTTGGGTTGCCGAAAGCGGCGTCTAGGCTGTTTTTAGCCATGTTTTGAGCCCAGCCAGAGGCATCTGACATGAAAGGCTTGCCGGTTTCAAATTGACCGAACTCAACCACCGCTCCGAATGGAACATTGGCCAGAATATGAACTTTCAGGAGTTCTAAAGCCTCTTGCGGGTCCTGTCCTGGTGCGATTCTTAGGCTTACTAAGGCTGAAACGCTTGGAAGAAGAGTGTTTGAGGCCATCGCCACTGAGGGAAAATCAATACCGATAACTGTCAGAGAAGGCTTGCCCCAGAGCCGATCCATGATGCCGCCGTCGCCAATTTGGCTAACTTGAGGCAAAAGGCTGCTATCTGAGCGTAAATTAGCGTCCGTGTATGGCAAATCTTCGAATTTATAGGTTTTTAGGCCCTGAATTGCCACATTTCCCTTGTCATCGTGCAAAGAATTTAGAACTTTGACCATAGGAATCATGGCATCCGGGACAGCGCCACCGAACATTCCTGAGTGAACAGCATGTTCCATGGTTCTAATGTGGAATTCCTGAGCAACCACGCCTCTAAGGCTCACCGTCAAGGCTGGTACCTCAGGCGACCAGTTCATGGAATCGGCCACAATGATGACATCGGCGGCTAATTTGTCCTTATTTTCATCCAAAAAGGCTCTAAAAGTCCTAGATCCAGCCTCTTCTTCACCTTCAATAAAGATTGACAGCCCAAGATCAAAATCCTCCCCAGCAATGGCTTTTAAGGTTTCAATTGCGGTTAGATGGGCAATAACGCCAGCCTTATCGTCAGCAGCTCCCCTACCGTAAATGCGTCCATCCTTAGCTGTCGGCTCAAAAGCAGGTGTTAGCCATTCTTTGTCGTCTCCTGGTGGCTGAACATCGTGGTGGGCATAAAGCAAAATATGAGGTTTGCCGTTCTTAGCTGGTCTTGAAGCCAAAATTGCCGGAGCACCAGGTATTCCATCAACAGTTGCTCGCTTTATCTCAACTTCAGGGAAAACACCTGATTCCCTGAACAGTTGTGCAACAGCTTCAGCGCTTCGCTCTAGATCGTTAGCATCAAAAGCGTCCCATGCAATGCCTGGAATACGGACTAGCTTGCCTAGTGCGGCTATTCGTTGAGAGAAATCAAGATCCACCTGACCACGAACTTTGTCGATAAGTTCTGGCTTGGGTGTCATTGCTGATGAACTGGCTGGAGTCGGCGAGAATGTCATGAGAGTAATCTAAATCACAACCACGTGAAAACTAAGGACAAAATGAGCGACCAAGGCAAAGAATCAGTAACGAAAAATTCAGGTAAAGGTCGCCCTACCCCATCTCGCAAAGAGCGGGAAGCTGCTAACCGCAAGCCACTAGTTGGCAATAAGAGCAAAGAAGCCATGGTTGCAGCAAGAGCCAAACAACGAGATGACAGGCTAAAAGCCCGTCAGGCAATGCTCTCCGGTGATGAAAAGTATTTACTTGGGCGTGACCGTGGACCACAGAGAAGACTTGCTAGAGAAGTAATTGACAACCGATATACCTTGATCGAAGGACTTATGCCTTTGATGGTGGTCTTCCTTTTGATTACCTCGGTAACCAACGAAGCAGCCAAAAGCGTAATCACTTTGGTAATGATTATTGCTTTGATAGTTGTCACAATCGAAGTTTCCCTGTTGCACAGAATCATCAAAGCTAAAGTCAAGGACAAGCTAGGCGCAGACACCTCGATACAAAAAGGAACATGGTTCTATACCTTCACTAGAGGAATGCAACCGCGTCCATTGAGAATTCCTAAGCCTGGCCCACGTCGCAAGACTAAATAGATTTAATTATTGATTTTCTGAAAAGCCCAAAAGGTATTTCAGTAAAAGCGAACCACAAGTTCACAAAGGAGTTAGCTGTGGCGAATAAAGATAATTTGAATTTACCTGAACTGATAAGCCAAGTAGTTGGCGCGATTGGTTCACTTAAAGATACTTACGGAGATTTTGAGACGCATGAGAGTCTCAGATCAGATCAGGCGAAGATCTCTGAGGTTCTAAAAGAACTTACCGACCGGCTTGAAGATAACTTTCCTTATTTTCATCCCAACTATGCAGCTCAAATGCTTAAAGCTCCGCACCCTGTTGCTGTAGCGGCATATTTAGCAACGATGATGCTAAATCCTAATAACCACTCAATTGATGCATCTCCTGCCACCACGCAAATGGAACGCGATGTTCTAAAGCAGATGGCAGCTATGTTTGAGTATCCCGAAGAATTCCTAGGTCACCTAACCTGGAGCGGCACCACAGCTAACCTTGAAGCACTCTGGATAGCCAGAGAATTGCAGCCAACTAAAAAGATTGCGCACTCGGCAGATGCTCATTACACCCACTCCAGAATGTCTGAAGTTCTAGGAACAACAAATGTTTCTATCCCAACTGAAGCCGATGGCCGTCTGTCCATGGAAACTCTTGAGACAGAACTCAAAAAAGGTGACATCGGAACCATTGTCGCAACCATGGGCACCACAGGATTAGGTGCAGTAGATCCATTGGCTGACATCATCGCGTTGGCAAGAAAATACGATGCCAGAGTGCATGTTGATACCGCTTATGGTGGTTTCTTTAAGTTGATTGCAGAGAATCATCTTGAACCGGAAACAGCTAGACATTACGCAGCCTTGAAAGATGCCGATTCGATTGTTGTTGACCCCCACAAACATGGCTTGCAGCCTTACGGTAGCGGAGCTGTGTTCTTCAAAGATCTTTCAATCGGTAAGTTCTATAAACACGACTCCCCTTACACATACTTCATTTCAGACGATTTACACTTCGGTGAAATTCAATTGGAATGCTCAAGAGCAGGAGCATCAGCTGCCGCAATTTGGGCAACGCTCAAAATATTCCCATTGACTGAACAAGGACTTGGTTCTGTTCTTATTCCGACTAGAAATGCTGCTAAGAATTGGCATGAATTACTGCTGACTTCTGATTCGTTGATGCCCTATCAAAAACCTGAATTGGACATTCTCACCTACCTACCAAGAGTTGATTCACTATCGAAACTTGACTTTGTCTCTCATGAACTCTTGGTGCAAGCTGGTTCTGGTTCTAGGCAGCAGCAAATTCATTTGGCTACCTACGTGGTCAAGCCTGAACAACTAAAGGCGAGAGGGATCTCAATGACCGAAGATGCCGCAAATGCCAGAATTTTGCGCAGTGTTTTGATGAAGCCGGAACATGAGACCTGGGTCCCAGCTCTTCACAGCAGAGTGCAAGAACTTGCTCGCCAACTTATCCGATAGCATCAAAGCAATACATAAATAGGAGATTTAAGTGAAATATCGTTACCTCGGCAATAGTGGTTTCAAAGTCAGCGAACTGGTTTACGGTAACTGGCTAACCCACGCCACCCAGATTGAAAACGATGCTGCCTACGCAACAGTCAAGGCAGCTCTTGAAGGTGGAATTACCTCTTTTGACACCGCTGACGTGTATGCAAACCAGGCAGCTGAAGTTGTTTTAGGTGATGCACTAAAGGGCGAAAGACGTGAAGGCATCGAAGTTTTCACCAAGGTTTATTGGCCTGTCGCTGGCAAACTTCCAAACGATACGGGGTTATCTCGCAAGCACATCATGGAGTCCATCAATGGCTCACTAAAGCGTTTGCAACTGGATTACGTAGATCTTTACCAAGCTCACCGCTATGACGTTGAGACTCCCCTAGAAGAGACCATGCAGGCTTTTGCAGACATTGTGCGTCAAGGTAAAGCGCTATACATCGGTGTCTCTGAGTGGAACGCTGAGCAGATCAGAGCAGGTCACAAACTAGCTAAAGAACTAGGTTTTCAGTTGATCTCAAGCCAACCTCAGTACTCAATGCTGTGGCGTGTAATCGAAGCTGAAGTTATCCCAGCCTGTGAAGAATTAGGTGTTAGCCAGATTGTTTGGTCACCGATGGCTCAAGGTGTGCTAACTGGTAAGTACCTGCCAGGTCAACCAGTTCCAGCTAATTCAAGAGCAGCCAATGAAAAAGTTAATGGTCCAATCCAAAAGCTGCTAACTGATGATGTTCTTACCCGCGTTCAGGAACTAAAACCAATGGCAGATGAATTAGGTCTAACCATGGCTCAGTTCTCTCTTGCCTGGGTTTTACAGAACAAGAATGTTTCCAGCGCAATTGTTGGAGCAACAACTCCAGAACAGATCACCAGCAACCTTGGTGCTGTTGGTGTTGAGATTCCAGCAGAAATCATGAAAAAGGTAGATGAACTGCTTGCTCCAATCGCAGTTACTGATCCAAGTGAAACTAAAGCTCCAGAAACTAGACTCGTCTAAATTCGATTTAGTTTTCTAGCCCATAACGGGCCAAAGTATATGAAGCCGGTGTAGCCCTGAACTAGGGTTGCGCCGGCTTTTATGCGTTCCTGAACCTGCTCTTTAGTTTCCAGTCCACCGACCGAAATAATTGCTAATTCTGAACCAACTGTTTGTCTAAGCAAGCGCAGAACTTCTAGCGATCTCTCATCCAGTGGAGCACCAGATAAACCACCTGCTCCCATAGCTGCAACTTTAGATTCTGGTGTTTTCAAACCAGAACGAGAAATAGTTGTGTTGGTAGCAATAACTCCAGCTAAATCAAGTGCAACTGCAAGTTTTGCAACTGCAACAACATCTTCATCAGCCAAGTCAGGAGCAATTTTGACTAAAACCGGTTTGCCCTTTGCTTGATATATAACCGCTTCAAGAATTGGCTTGAGAGCTTCAACTGATTGCAGTGATCTAAGTCCAGGTGTGTTTGGTGAGGAGACATTTACCGCAAGATAATCGGCATATGGAGCAAGTAGCATTGCGCTGGTTTCATAATCCTTTACCGCATCCGCAACTTCAACAACACGAGATTTACCGATGTTCACCCCGATGATGGGAAGGTTCTGTTTGCTGGCTCTAAGTTTTTCTAAACGTCGAGCAACAACTTCAGCCCCATCGTTGTTGAAACCCATTCTGTTGATCAGAGCACGATCGGCTTTTAATCTAAAAAGTCTCGGTTTCTCGTTTCCGTCTTGAGCTATCGCTGTTACAGTACCGATTTCAACGTGTGAGAAGCCCAACTCCCCCAAAGCTCTAACTGCAACAGCATTTTTATCGAATCCAGCTGCTAAACCAAACGGTGCATTGAAATCAAGGCCGAATGCCTGGACAGATTTAGTTTTGATTCTCGGTAAAAGTTTTGTGAGCCTAAGTTTTGATGCCATCCGGATGGCAAACATGCCGAAATGATGAGCGCTCTCCGGATCCAATTTGGACAAGAAGAGTTTGAAAGCTAAAGAGTAAAGCACCTGTCTAGGCTACCTTTTCAAATCATTGATTTCGGGTTTAAGAAAAGGGTCGGCTTCAAATTACTGAAGCCGACCCAAATTCTTTTATCGGTTTAGCTGCAACCGCTGGTTGATCCACAGCCTTCGCAGACGTGGCATGAACCAGAAGGTCTCATCTTAATTCCACAGTTGAAACATAGTGGAGCATCAGATTCGGTGCCCTGCAGCATGTCAAACAACTCAGCTGAAGAGTGAACCTGACGAGGTTCCGCCTTCACTTCCTCAACCTTTAGCTCGATAACTACTGGAGCTGCAACTACTTCTGCAACAACTTCGGCAGCTGCTGCAACAGGTGACTCAGCAATAGCTGGGTATGAACCTGATGCATCAAGTGCTGCTGATCGCTCAGCTGAAGTGTTGATACCTAGTGCCTGACGAGTCTCAGTTGGTAGGTAGTCAATTGCTAGACGACGGAAGATGTAGTCCATCAATGACTTAGCCATACGAATGTCAGCATCGTCAGTCAAACCTGCTGGTTCGAATGAAACGTTGGTGAACTTCTGCACGTAAGTCTCTAGTGGAACACCGTACTGAAGACCAATCGAAACAGCGATTGAGAATGCATCCATAACACCGGCAAGAGTTGAACCCTGCTTACCGAGCTTTAGGAATACTTCACCAAGAACGCCATCAGGATAGGTTCCTGCAGTCATGTAACCTTCTGCGCCACCAACAGTAAATGAAGTGGTTGATGAAGGACGTGACTTAGGTAGACGCTTACGAACTGGGTGTGACAAAGCAGTTTCTGGCTTTCCAGCAGCTGGCTTCTCTTCAGTCTTAGCCTTAGCATCGCTAAGCGGCTGACCGACCTTACAGTTGTCGCGGTAGATAGCAAGAGCCTTTAGACCCATCTTCCAACCCTGGAAGTAAATCTCCTTGACTTCTTCAACGGTTGCAGTTTCTGGCATGTTGACAGTCTTAGAAATAGCTCCTGATAGGAATGGCTGAACTGCTGCCATCATTCGGACGTGACCCATAGGCTCAATCGCACGAATACCAACAGCGGTGTCGAAGATTGCATAGTGCTCTTGCTTGAGCCCTGGTGCATCAACTACGTGACCGTTAGTGCCGATGTGGTCGACGATCGCTTCGATTGTCTCCTGTGAGTAACCAAGACGGTGCAATGCGAATGGAATTGTCTGGTTGACAATCTGCATTGAGCCACCAGTTGATAGCTTCTTGTATTTCACCAATGAGAAGTCTGGTTCGATACCGGTGGTGTCACAGTCCATCATGAAACCAATGGTTCCTGTTGGAGCTAGCAATGAAGCCTGTGAGTTTCTCCAGCCGTTACGAGAACCGATCTCAGTGTTTAGTGCCCACTGACGTGTTGCGGCTTCTAGAACTGAACGATCAATTTCAGCAACTGAACGCAAAGTAGCGTTGGCAGCTTCGTGCTTGCGCATGATGCGGTCATGACCAGTCTTGTTGTGAGCGTAACCATCGTAAGGACCAACTACACCAGCAAGTTCAGCTGAACGGCGGTAAGAAGCTGCAGACATCAAAGATGTGATTGCTGCTGCCAATGCCTGACCTTCAGTGCTGTCGTAAGGAAGGCCGATAGCCATCAACAAAGCGCCAAGGTTTGCGTAACCAATACCTAGTTGACGGAATGCACGAGTGGTTTCACCAATCTTCTCAGTTGGGAAATCTGCGAAACAGATCGAGATATCCATGGCTGTGATGATTAGCTCTGAAGCCTTAGTGAACTTCTCGCTGTCAAATGAACCATCTGGGTTCAAGAACTTCAACAAGTTCAAGCTGGCAAGGTTACATGATGAGTTATCTAGGTGCATGTACTCAGAACATGGGTTAGATGCAGTGATGCGACCTGATTCTGGAGTGGTGTGCCAGTCGTTGATGATGTCGTCGTATTGGATACCAGGGTCAGCACATGCCCAAGCAGCCTGTGCAAATTTGTCCCAAAGTTCACGAGCGTCAACTTCTTCGATAACTTCACCGTTGGTACGTGCACGAAGACCAAAGTTAGTGCCACGCTCAACTGCCATCATGAATTCTTCATTCACACGAACTGAGTTGTTTGCGTTCTGGTACTGAACCGAGTTGATGTCCTTGCCACCAAGCTCCATGTCGTAACCTGCATCGCGCAATACGCGAATCTTGTCTTCTTCACGAGCCTTTGTGTCAATGAATTCTTCAATGTCTGGGTGATCAACATCAAGCACAACCATCTTGGCTGCACGACGAGTCGCACCACCAGACTTGATTGTTCCTGCAGATGCATCTGCACCACGCATGAATGAAACTGGACCTGAAGCAGAACCACCGGATGAACGAAGAAGTTCTTTAGACGAGCGGATACGTGACAAGTTAAGACCTGCACCTGATCCACCCTTGAAGATCATTCCCTCTTCGCGGTACCAGTTAAGAATTGATTCCATTGAGTCATCTACCGACAAGATGAAACAAGCTGAAACCTGCTGAGGAGATGAGGTACCTACGTTGAACCAAACTGGTGAGTTGAATGCGAATACCTGGTTTAGCAACATGAAAGTTAGCTCGTGCTCGAAAATGGTTGCGTCTTCTTCAGTAGCGAAGTAACCGTGGTCACGACCACCCTTGGTGTATGTAAGGACAACTCTGTCGATTAGCTGACGCAGGCTGAACTCGCGAGCTGCAGTTCCCATCGCACCACGGAAGTACTTAGTGGTAACGATTGTGGAAGCATTAAGGCTCCAGAATTCAGGGAATTCAGCGCCACGCTGTTCGAAGATGGTTTCGCCAGTCTTCCAGTTGGTCTGAACTACGTCACGGTATTCCCAGGTGACTTGGTCGTAAGGGTGAACGCCTTCAGTTGTGTAGATGCGCTCGATCTTGAGCCCTTTACGCCCCTGACTAGCTGCACCGGCGTCGGTGTAGGCCGATGTATCGGTCATTTGTTGCCTTTCCTTTGTTATTTAACTTTTATGTTTTGTGATCGCATTCGGTTAAACCGACTGCGAAACCTGGTTTTCGCGCTCAACTTTGAGCACTGCTATTGCTGCTTCGAAATCCTCAAGTGTTTCCCAACCCTGGTAAACACTGGCGAATCTCATAAAAGCCACCTCATCGAGCTTCCTAAGTGGCTCAAGGATGGCTAAACCAACCTCCTGAGCCTCAACTTGGGCTGCTCCGGTGGCTCGGATGGTCTCTTCGACCGTTTGAGCCAACATCGCTAGGTCTGCCTCTGTTACTGGCCTTCCTTGGCATGCTTTTCTGACACCATTTGCGATTTTGTCGCGGCTAAATGGCTCTGTTGTGCCCCCTCTTTTAACCACTGAAAGACTTGAAGTCTCAGTAGTTGAAAAGCGAGCTCCGCACTCTGGGCACTGTCTGCGACGTCGAATCGATGATCCATCGTCTGAAGTCCTAGAATCCATAACCCTGGAGTCTTCATAGCGACAAAATGGACAGTGCATGCTGACTCCTTTCGGGTTAATTCACGATAATTTCACTCAAGAGAAATCAACTATACACACAAGATGTGGTGATATTTCACTTCTCCGCCCCTATATCTTGTGTTTTCGTTGCCTTTCAAGCAAATTATCTTTGTTGTCGGCGTGTTGCCTATAACTACGCGGATTTTGCCACACAAACTATAACCTTCAACCAAAGATTTAACCTTTCTGTTATCAACTGAACAGAAAGATTTTGGTTTAGAAACGAATACGGATCGCATCTCCGTGAGCTTGCAAACCCTCAGAATCAGCGATAGCGACTACATTATTTGCCACCTCTGACAAGGCTGATTCACTGTATTGGATGACCTGTTGAGGCCTTAGGAAGGTGTGTACACCCAATCCTGACCCGAATCTAGCCTGGCCCCCGGTTGGCAGCACGTGATTAGATCCAGCAACGTAATCTCCCAATGAAACTGGAGAGAAATCACCGACAAAAATTGCACCAGCGTTACTAATTTGAGCCAAAAGCTCGTCATTTGAGGCAGTTTGGAGCTCCAAATGCTCAGTTGCATAGAAATTAGCTATTTGAGCGGCCTGAGTTAAATCAGAAACCAGCACAACCGCGCTTTGTTGCCCTGAAAGTGAGGCTAGGACCCTATTTTGGTTGCTGGTACCAGTTACCTGCTTGGCTATGGCTGTTCTCACCAGTTCAGCAAAATCAAGTGAATCAGTTATCAGGACCGCTGCGGCGAATTCATCGTGCTCTGCCTGTGAAATTAGGTCAGCTGCAACATATTCGGGATTAGCGCTCGAATCTGCAATAACCATGACTTCAGTAGGTCCTGCTTCAGAATCAATGGCGATAACTCCCCTGAGCAACCTTTTAGCCGCTGCAACATAGAGATTTCCAGGACCGGTAACCAAATTCACTGGTTCTAGCCCAATTTCTGGAATTCCGTAAGCAAAAGCGATTACAGCAGCAGGACCACCGATTACGTAAACATCCTCAACACCTAACAATGCAGCTGTTGCCAATACGGTTGGGTGCGGCCTACCACCGAATTCCTGCTGGCCAGGGGTAGCTATTGCAAGTTTCTTCACTCCTGCCACCTGAGCCGGCACAACGTTCATGATCACACTGGATGGATAAACCGCTTTACCACCAGGAACATAGAGCCCTACCGAATCAACTGGTTGATAGCGCTGGTGAACCTGAGCACCATCGGCTAGCTCGGTTGTAAAGGCTTCCGGTTTAGCTTGTTGCGTTACTTTGCGAACTCGCTCGATGGCAACCTCTAGAGAAGTTCTAAGGCTTGGCTCTAAAGAGCTCAAAGCATTGGCAAGTTCCTCCGCAGTTACCTTGATTGGATTTATATCTATGCCATCAAATTTTTGAGCAATAGCAACAAGTGCTTGTGCTCCGTCAGTTCTGATTTGTTGAACTAGCGGACGAATCTCTTCTAGAGCTGAATCGATATCTATTGCCGCTCTGGGTAATTCCTTGGCAACTAGGCCAGCAGAAATTACTTGACCACTTAGATCAAGTAAACGAATTGGTTCTGCCATGTTTGTTCCTGCCATTTTTTCCATTTTAGGTGAATAAGTCGTTACTACTGGGCTAGTTGACCGAAGGTAAGTTAGCCTTGGCTTGAACTTAGAAGAAAGCTATGACGTGCAAGAGATAAATGATCCAACCGAGAGTTTGAAACAGGCTTTCAGAAGACATGCCTCTGGGGTCTGTGTCATCACCCTCAACGATGCTTCAGGAAGCCCTGTTGGCTTCACAGCAACATCAGTAACATCGCTTGGGTCTGAACCTGCTCTTGCCACTTTCAACGTTGCTAGAGGCGCAAGCAGCTGGTCAGCTCTTAGCACAGCAGAGTTCGTGGCTATTCAAATGCTCAACGAAGGTTCGCTTGAATTGGCTAAGAAAATGTCTCAAGATCACACCAAGAGATTTTTAGATGATGACTGGTTCTCTGAACCAAATACAAAACTTCCAATTTTCAATCAAGTCAACGCTGTGCTTATTTGCAAAGTGAGAGAACGTCACGAAGTTGAAGCAAACGCAGTGATTGTGGTTGAAATAGTAAGCGGCTTATTAGCCGAAGAGCTCCCCAGCTTGCTCTACCACCACAGGGGCTACGTCGTCCCCGGCGAACGCCTGAGTTAAATCTTCATCGAGATCAACAATTGGAAGTTCATCCAAAGCGCTAGTACCAAAATGCTGCTTCACTTCTGAAATCAAAGCATCACTAACAAAAACCTTGTGTTTGAGTCGATAAGGCGTTGAACCCTCGGCTGTTCTCAGTAGCAATTGCACTTCAGTTTGACCTGGGTAGCGAGTAAAGATTTTATCCAAAACTTCTATGTTTGTTTTAGTCGCTAGATGCTCAGCGATTACTACCTTTAGCGGTCCAGCGAATCTTGCATCTTCTTTTTCCAAAACTGCAATGTCGTTGACATTTAGTGAGAAGCCATCGTCTCTCGGACGCATTCTGCCTCTGACTGCAACGATTGAATCAACATTCAACTTGGCAAGGTTCTCTTGGTAAGTCTTACTAAAAATCATCAAAGTAATTTCTGCATCAAGATCTTCAATGGTCACATTCGCATAGATATTTCCAGATGACCTAGCTGTTTTCACCTCGATGTTGGTAATCAAACCAGCCAGAGTCACCGGCTCAGCATCGGTAAAGTTTTTACGTTCATTGAAAGAAGATATAGTCTCGGTTGCACTTGAACGAAGTCTGCTCTCTGCTCCTTGCAGCGGATGTGCGCTGACATAAAGACCTAGCATCTCTCTTTCTAGGCTCAAGAGTTGTCGTTGCGGCCATTCGGCAAGGTTTGCAATCTTGTGGTTGGTTTCATCGCTGTCGAAATCGTCAAAGAGATCTGAATCTCCCGTTGACTTGGATTTCTTTGCCTTGATCTCAGCTTCAATAATCTGTTCGTGTGCTTCAAAAAGTGCTCTACGGGTAACACCGAAGGAATCAAATGCACCTGCTTTGATTAGTGACTCGATGACCTTCTTGGTGCAGACAGATGCTGGAACTTTAGCAACAAAGTCTTGGAATGATTCGAATCTTCCTTTAGCTTCACGAGTTGCAACAATTTCTTGAACAACACCGAGACCCACGTTTCTTACTGCCTCAAGACCAAACCTGATGTCTTTACCAACTGCTCGGAAATCTGCAATTGAATCATTCACATCGGGAGCAAGGACTTGGATACCTGCTCTTCTCGCTTCACTTAGATAAACACCAAGACGATCTCTTGAACTTCTGACAGAGGTTAGCAAAGCAGCCAAGTATTCCTGCGGGAAGTTTGCCTTCATGTATGCAGTCCAATAGGACAGCACACCGTAGGCGGCACTGTGTGCTTTGTTGAAGGCATAGTCAGCAAATGGAAGCAGTGTTTCCCAGAGTTTATTGATGGCATCATCAACAAAACCGTTTTGCTTCATACCGGCAGAGAAATTAGCAAACTGAGCATCCAGCTCATCCTTTTTCTTCTTACCCATTGCCCGGCGAAGTTCATCAGCTTGCGAAAGACTGAAGTTCGCTACCTTTTGCGCAACAGCCATTACCTGCTCTTGATAAACAATTAATCCATAGGTTGGATCAAGAACCTCTGCTAGAGGTCCTTCCAATGAGGGATGGATTGGATCATTTTTCTCTTTGCCATTTTTACGTTGAGCGTAAGAAGTATGTGAACCCATACCCATAGGTCCTGGTCGATACAGAGCAATAGCAGCTGATATGTGTTCAAACTTAGTCGGCTTTAGCAATCTCAAGAGCGAACGCATTTGACCACCATCGAGCTGGAAGACACCTAGAGTGTCACCTCTGGAGAGCATCTCGTATGTTGTTTCATCACCATCTAAATCAAGTTCCTCTAGAACAACTGACACACCTCGGTTTGATTGAGCGTTCTCGATTGACTTATCCAACACGGTCAAGTTACGAAGACCTAGGAAGTCCATCTTCACAAGCCCTAGTTCTTCACAAGGGTGCTGAGCGAAAGCTGTAATCACAGCACCGTCGTCATCACGTCGAATAACTGGAATTACATCCAGCAGTGGTTCTGCCGACATGATCACACCAGCAGCATGCACGCTGGTCTGACGCTTGAGCCCTTCTAGTCCCCGGGCTAAATCAAATACCTTACGAGCATCAGGGTCTTCTTCAAGAATTTTTCTGAACTCAGCAGCTTCCTTGTATCGACTCTTTGAATCCGTAGCAGCTGCCGCTATCGCAATAGGTTCAAATTCAATTGGGTCTTCATCAAACTCTTCGAAGCTATCCTCAACAACCGTTTCAACCACAGTTCGCTGCTTCGGATCTTCAACCATCTCCCCCAAGGTCATGTCTTTTCCTAGGACCATGCGAGGCATTGCCTTGGTTAGTTTTTCGCCTACTGAATAATCCATGCCAAGAACACGAGCTGCATCTTTAAGACTTTGCTTTGCTTTGATGGTTCCGTAGGTAATAATCTGTGCAACTCGGTCATCGCCATATTTTTGAGTTACATAGCGAATCACTTCACCACGTCTGCGGTCATCGAAGTCAACATCGATATCCGGCAAGCTAACACGAGCCGGGTTCAAGAATCTCTCAAAGAGCAAGCCATATTTGATTGGATCCAATGCGGTGATACCAAGCGCATAAGCAACCAGTGAACCAGCTGCCGAACCACGACCTGGACCTACTCTGATGCCCTGTGCTCTGGCCCAGGAGATGAAGTCAGCAACAACTAAGAAATAGCCTGGGAAGTTCATGTTGTTGATTACTTGAATTTCAAAAGCAACGCGTTCTTGATACTCAGGATCAATCTTCTCGCCGAAGCGTTCGCGCATACCTCGCGCAACTTCTTTCTCAAACCAACTGGCTTCGGTATCTCCTGCTGGAACATCAAATCTTGGCATTAGGTTGCGTTTAGCGAAGCTGATGTCGGCTCGTTCGGCGATTAGCAATGTGTTATCGCATGCTTCAGGAAATTCCGAGAAGAGCTCTCTCATCTGACGAGCACTCTTTAGGTAGTAACCCTCACCATCAAATTTGAATCTACGTTCATCAGTTAACTTTGTGCCAGTTTGAACACAGAGCAGCGCCTCTTGAGCATCCGCGTGACCTGGTTCGGTGTAATGCAGGTCATTGGTGGCAACTAATGGGATGCCTAAGTCTTTAGATAACTTGATCAGATCGCTAAAACTTCTTCGCTCAACACTGGCACCGTGGTCCATAATTTCGATGAAGTAATTTTCTTTACCGAAGATATCCCTGAACTCGGCAGCTGCCTCTAGCGCTTCTTTGTATTGACCAAGTCTTAACCTGGTTTGCACTTCACCACTGGCACAGCCAGAGGTTGCGATAATTCCTTTGGCATATTTGGCTAAAAGTTCCCGATCCATACGTGGTTTGAAGTAATAACCATCAAGCCAGGCATAAGAAGATAGCTTGAACAGATTTAGCATGCTGTCGTTATCGGTTGAGAGCATGGTCAGGTGAGAGTAAGCACCTTGGGACAGATCGTCATCTCCACCATCAGCCCAATAGGTTCTGGCCTTATTAAGTCTTGAACCAGGCGCTAGATATGCTTCGATACCAATGATTGGCTTGATGCCCTTTTTAGTAGCCTGCTCCCAGAAATCAAAAGCACCAAAGTTATTACCGTGATCGGTGATTGCAATTGCCGGCATTTTGAATTCAACCGCTTTATCTAAAAGCTGGTCTACCTTAGCTGCCCCATCAAGCATCGAGTAATCAGTGTGCACGTGTAAGTGCACAAAGTTTTCACTATTACTTGACATTGATGTTGAACTTTTCTCTTACTTTATGGGTATCGGGCAAATAGCCTAATCTGACCTTAGTCAAACCTATTTTGCCACTCCGCCAGGACTTTACTCGCCGCGCAGGATTGCAAGTGATGCTGATAGGTCCTCTGGATAGCTGCTCTCGAAACTCACATACTCGCCCTTGGTTGGATGAATGAAACCTAGTTTGACTGCATGCAGCCACTGTCTTTCCATTCCCAGCTTGCTTGCCAACTTAGGATCACAACCGTAGAGCGTATCCCCTGCCAGTGGATGTTTGAAAGCCGAGAAGTGAACTCTAATCTGGTGAGTTCTACCGGTTTCGAGTTCTATCTCCAAAAGTGATGCCGCTGAGAAGGCTTCCAGGGTCTTGTAATGGGTGACAGAAGGCTTACCTTCAGGAGAGACAGTGAACTTGTACTCATGCTTCAGGTGTCTACCAAGAGGCGCATCAATGGTTCCAGCACTTGGGTCTGGGTGGCCCTGAACTAAAGCGTGATATGTCTTATCAACTTCGCGATCTCTAAAAGCCTGTTTCATTTTTGAATAAGCAATCTCGGTTTTAGTAAGCACCATGAGGCCGCTGGTGCCAACATCCAATCGGCTAACAATTCCCTGCCGTTCAGCTACCCCACTGGTAGACATTTCGATGCCAAGAGCTAACAACGCTCCACCAACCGAAGGGCCATCCCAACCAACTGATGGATGGGCTGCAACTCCAGCTGGCTTATCAACTACGACAATGTCGTGATCTTGATAGATAACAACTAAACCTTCAACGTTTTCAGCAACCAATTGCAAAGCGGCTTTTGGTTTAGGAAGCATTATGCGCAACCATGCATCCGCTAAAAGTGAATCTGATTTTGAAATCACAACATCGTTTTGCTCAACTAAGCCGGCAACAATCATCTCGGCAATGGCAGATCTAGACATTCCTAGCAATTTTGCGATGCCGGCGTCCGCTCTTGTCCCAGCTAACCCTTCAGGAACTTGCACTAAGCGTTGTTCAGTCATGTTTCCCACCGATGCGATCTCCGCGAATGACCCTTATTGCAATAAGAGTTGCCGAGATGCTGATAGCCATATCTGCAACGTTGAAGACCGGAAAGTTAAAAGGTATTTGAATGAAATCAACCACATGGCCATTGGGAAAACCTGGAGAACGAACCAAACGATCAACTAGATTCCCTGCAACACCACCTAAGGCAAAACCACCGAGAATAAGCCATGCCTTTGTTCTAGATCTTGGGCCCCACCAAAGTAGTGCCAGCGTTGCCAAAGCAGAAATTATTGTGAATACCCAGGTACTAGCTGCTCCAATTGAAAAAGCTGCCTTTGAATTAAAGGCCAGAGTGAAATGCAATACATCAAATAAGACCGGAACAGGCTCATACGGGTTCAAATATTGGACTGCGAGAAACTTAGTTAGCTGGTCGATAAATACAACAGCGAGGGCAATACCTAGGAACAGATATTTGCTCTTAGGTTTATTAGATGCAATTGACTTATTCAACTAACTCAGATTTTGAATGTTGCGTTGGTGATCTGAGTTGGTGAGGTCGGCACTTTTTGAGTTGAAGTTCCAGTAACATCCAGATCGTTCAACTGACCTTCAATGTATGACTTCAACTTTGCTCGGTATTCCTTCTCAAAGTTTTGCAAACGTTCGACATCGTTTTCAGCCAGA
>Ga0194048_10000118_pt1 | contig 34538 bp, 48 predicted proteins | sample JunL225m_MetaG_FD_161685 | JGI IMG/M metagenome (GOLD analysis project Ga0194048, IMG submission 161685) | Anoxic zone freshwater microbial communities from boreal shield lake in IISD Experimental Lakes Area, Ontario, Canada - Jun2016-L222-5m | ecosystem: Environmental > Aquatic > Freshwater >...
GCGTTGGTATATTTGTGACATACATCTATCCCTTCATATGGTTTCTCAGGTATCCGAACATAATCTTATATAAGTCTAACGACTTATAATGTAAGATTGAATGGTTAAGCACCCTTCGCTTACGCCTGCCTTCGGCGGCTTACGAAGGTACTACCATTCTCACCCCCTCCACCCCCAAACAATGAAAAACTACAACAACGACAAGAACCGCCGCCCTCACTTCTCTGGCTTCTGGAGGAAAATCTGGGCCGAGAAGCGTCCGCAGATGCAGGCACACCTGGACGCCCTCAACTCCAAGAAGATGCTCAAGGCTGATGAGAGGGTGAAACAGGTGAAGGCCATCGCCCATCTTCTTCCGACCGAGCCAATGTCCGCCACCCGCCTCCGTGACCAGGTAGCCGAGAACTGGAACGAGGTCTATGGGGAGGACTTCACCTCCAAGCAGGCTTGGTGTCTGGTTCGCCTGTGCATCAAGCGAGGTCTTTTCACCAAGGGGGCAGACGGCCTCTACTCAACTTCCGACTTGCCATCAGTCTAGACCTGGCCCACATTGTCCTGGCATTGATGTTATCCGAAGTAGATAAAGACCAGATTGATGCCTCGATAGAGAGCGTCAGCGACGTGGCGTCTCATCTCATCCAGGGCTATCTATTCGTCATTATGTCCGATGACTCGACGAAAGAACAGAAGGCTCACGCCGAATGGCTGATGAAAGATGCGAGAGCGTTGACCAATGCACTGGCTACTCTACGGAGGATTGGCGGGGATGAGTAAGCAGGCCATCAACAAGATTTGGCAGGACTGGGTGGCAACCCTCCCCCAAGAAGAAGTCAACCGCCTGGCTTCTTTCAACATCGACCCAGCCGATATCCACAAGGCCGACGTTGCCGAGCCCTCCCGATACATCCACGATGACTCGTTCCTGGATGGCCGTTCCATCAAGTTGTGGCGGGATGGTCAGAACGAAGGGTTGGACGCTTTCCCATACCTTACCTCCATCATCGCTAAGGTCATAGATGCCCTTGATTGCACTTCCAGCCGTGAAGTCCAGATGCACAACGATTGCATCCGTATCGCCCTCGGCTACCGCAACTACAAGTCTATGTCCGATGTAGCCAAGCAATACGGGGTCGGACGAGCCGCTATTTCCCTGCGAGTGAAGAACATCCAACGCCGCCTCAAGTTGGCTCCCAGCATTTATATGCGGAGCGAACAGGTATGCGTCAAAATCAAGCAGGGGATAAACAAGAAGAAATGAGCGTCCGCCCTATTGACATCGCAGAACGGCTTGGCCTATCCAGGCAGACCATCAACGGCTTCATCCGTCAAGGGATGCCCATCTCAAGCATTGAAGATGCAGAGGCGTGGTATCACTCACGGGGAGTCCGTCGTGGGGCGGACGCTTCGGAGGCTGAGGTGGTCGAGGACGAGGCCACCGATAAGAACTTTGCCGATATCGTAGAACGCCACCGCCAACTGAAGGCCAGGGCTTACGACCAATACCTTCGTGACCTCCGCAACGAGGACGCCAACCAATCCAAGTCCTACTCGACCTACGACAAGTTGGTTAAGACGCTAGTGGCCCTTGAACGGGAACTCCACGCCCGTAACATCGCCGCCAAGGAATACATCAAGACCCAGACGGCCATCGAACGCTTTGGGAAGGTCATCCTGTCCATCCGTAACGAACTTACCCAGTTATCTATGAAGTTGGCTACCAAGGCCAACCCAGACTCGCCTGGGACGGCTATGAAGGCCATAGACGCAGAGATTAACAAGATACTCCTACGCCTTTCCACCCAGGTTGAGGAAGCCGAGGAAAGCGTGGTTGAGACTCCCATCATCATCACGGACGAAAACAAGGAGTCAGACCAACCCGATGAGGTCGCCCAAGATGGAGACGAGGTTTGAGAACATCCTCCGTGGACTGCTCGCTCCAGACCAAGACACGGATATTATTGACTGGCTTGAAAAGAACGTAAAGAACGTACCATATTCTCCGCAACCTGGCCCATTTCGGGTCGAGTCAACTCCATACCTAATCCCTATACTTCGTGCCATCCAAGACCCCGAAATCAAAACGATTGTCGTCCAAGGCAACGTCCAGTCTGGTAAATCTATGGTGCTGGAACTGTGGTCGGCATTTGTCCCAGCACGCACCCCTGGCCCGATGCTCTTGCTACAAGACATCGACCTCAACGCCCAAGACTGGCAACAAACGAGGCTCCGCCCTCTATGGGACAATACGCCAGCAACTAGGGACAGAATATCTGAAATCGACCGTAATAAGTGGCACACAACGCAGTTTGAGCGAAATATTACCTGGGTGCTTGGTGCTAATAACGAACGAAATCTCCAACGACGTTCAATTCGCTTTCTTGGAGGTGACGAATGTTGGCAGTGGCCGAAGGGCCACCTCAAGCAAGCGTTAGCCCGTCGTACCGCTTTTGAGTGGCAGGGTAAGTCCGTGTTCGTCTCGCAGGGCGGCGTCGAAGGCGATGAGTTCACCGAACTTTTTAACTCAACCGACCGAGGCGAATGGAACTTCAAGTGCGTGGCCTGCAAAGCACGTCAGCCCTTTGAATGGGTGCATATCAAGTATCCAGACGCCGCCAAGACCGCTACGGGTTGGAACTTGGATATGGTTCGCTCCAATACGACCTACGAGTGCAAGTTCTGTAAGCACCAACATCTAGACCGTAACAGCGTGAGGGCAGAGATGCTTAGTGAGCCAGAGTATGTACCGCTTAACCCCTCCGCACCCAAGGACAGGAAAGGTTTTCATTTTAACGCCCTGTCTATGCTCTGGGGGCTATCCTGGGGCGACCTTGCCGTAGAGTGCATTGAAGCGGCCCAGTCTTTTGATAGCGGAGGTGATGAGTCCAAGCGTAGGGATTTTAAGCAAAAGCGTCTTGCGATGCCCTGGAGCGACGAACCAGATGACGGTGGTGGCGAGGTCTTGCCAAGCGGGTATATGATGCAGGAAGAATGGCTGGACGAAGCCGCAAACATTCACGGCAAGGTTCAGCCTCCGCCGTTCACCAAAGAACAGATGGATAACGTCAACTTTGCCAGACTTCGGTTTATGGCTGTGGACGTCCAGCGTAAGGGTTTCTACTGCCTTATCCGTTCTTGGAGCGTGGATGGCAAGTCACGCCTCATCTGGTGGGGGTATGTTGATACTTGGGATGAAGTGCGGGCAGAACAGGTTAAGCACAAGGTCGCCCCAGTCTTTACTTTTGTGGACTCTGGTGACGGCCCGAATATGGAAGAAGTCTATCGTAATTGTGCCATCTATGGTTGGAACGCCACAAAGGGGTCTGGTAACACCGACTTCCCTTGGAAGGTTCAGACTCCTTTTGGGATTAAGATGGCCTATCGTCCCTACGCACCAGCCAAGGTCGTACAGGTCGGTAAGCAGTCCTGCCGTATGTTTATGTTCTCCAATCTTATCCTCAAGGATACGATGACCCGCCTTCGCAGGGCTGGACACCATACCTACGCCCAGGATGCAGGCGACGAGTACCGCAAACAGATGCAGTCCGAACACCGCACCCGCACCGAAGCAGGCAAACCTATCTGGGTACAGGTAGGCGACCGACCCAATCACCTGTGGGACTGTGAGACTATCGGCATCCTGCCAGCACTGATGGCCCGTCTTGTCGGCAAAGGTAAGAACAAGAACGCCGTGGACGAAAAGACTGTTGACAAGCCTGCCGAACCTCCAACTGTATGAACAAGCCTGTATCTCTCTGTTTGTTCGCTGGGTGGCTCTTGGCGTTGTTGTTGGCAGGGGGATACAGGCCCATTCTTGACTAACGGCCAAAGGCAATATGGCTTTCGTGCATTACAGAGGCTCGACCTCGCCCAAGGGTATCTTTATGACCCTTACTGTGCTAGAGATTGAAGCCATCCGAGCAAAAGCCATCGCTCTAGTCACTGAAGGTAAGACGATTATGGAATACCGTGATAGCGGAACGGACATTCGCAAAGACTGGCCTATTGACCCTCCGACTATCCTGCTTGAGTGCCGATACGCACTCCAGATTAAGTTGCCCCTAGTCTATGGGGCCATCGACCGAGTTCGTGTTGGCAATATGCTCAACAACTTCCGAGGTCTTTAATTGCATATGGCGTCTAAAAAAATCCCTGGAAAGTCCAAAGCCTCCAAGGGCGTTGGGCCTAAACTGAAGAAACAGGCCACTGGAGGCCCAGGTATCTTCTCTAATTTCGAGTCTGCAAAGTTCTCGAATAAGCGTTCTTGGATTTGGTCGTCTTGGCCGACTGACTTCAAGAAAACGATGACGGTTTTCGACCGTCTCGAAACTACCCGCAAGATGCGGTGGATGGAATTGAACGCAGGCGTCGTTCGTGAAATCCTGGCTAATATGGCTATGTATGCCGTCGGTTCTGGCATTAAGCCGACCGCCCGTACTGGCGACACGATGCTCGACAAGAAGTACGAGGAAGCCTTTGAGGAGTGGGCTTCTATCCCTTGCGATATCACTGGCCGTTTTAACTTTTACGAACTCCAGCACATCATCGCCCGCCTTATTTACCGAGATGGCGAGTGCTTCCCGATTAAGACCAAGAATGGTGCTGGCGAACCCTGCATCCAGTTGCTTGAGTCCCACCGTGTAGGTAGCAATCAGAGTGGGGCTCCGCCACCCAACGAGGTGGACGGCATCCACTTCGGCCCGTATGGTAAGCCAGATTGGTACAACATCATCCGTTCCGACGGCTCCAGCCGACGTGTTCCCGCTACTGCCGTGATGCACGTCTATCAGCCAGAAGTCGCTTCTGGTGCTAGGGCATACAGCCCTCTCCAACACGCTATCAATAACATCGTTGATATGCTGGAAATCGTCTCGCTTGAGAAGTTCGCAGTCAAGATGAACAGCGACGTTACCCGCACGATTACCCGTGAAACGGCACAATTTGATGGGGCTCAGTCTGACTTTGAAGCGTTTGGTATGCGTCCCCAGGACGTGACTGGGAACGGCCTTACCAACCCAGATGAGGCTTCTACTTTTATCGGTGGTAAAATCCTAGCCCTAGCCCCAGGTGAACGAATGGAGTCTTTCGTGTCTAATCGTCCTAACCAGACGTTCAATGGCTTCATTGAATACCTTGTCCGTGACTCTGTTGCTGGTGTTCTTCCTTACGAGTTTATCTACGACCCGTCTGCCGCCTCTGGAGCGTCTATGCGACTCATCACCGCCAAGGCAGACCGAGTGTTCCAGCACCTCCAGCAAGTCCTCATCAACCGCTTCCTTACGCCTGTATGGGGCTATGTTATCGGCTCCAAGATTGCCTCTGGCGAACTGCCTTCCTGCGAATACTGGAACAAGGTTCTCTGGACTACCCCGAAGCGTGTAACAGTCGATGCTGGCCGTGATGCGGCCCAGAACCGAGCCGACATTGAACTTGGTATCAAGACCATCGGTGAGAATTGCCTGGAAGAAGGCGAACACTTCTCTCAACTAGTTCGTCGTCGTGCTATCGAAGCCAAGATGATGAAGGATGCCGCCAAGGAACACGATGTTCCTCTTTGGATGATTTACAAGCCTACCAATGTAGCCCTACCCGATATTATCGGCGAGGAACCGCAGGAAGAAGGCGAAAATGACGAGGACGTTGACCTTGACGAAAAGGAAGGCAAAAAGGACTTTGAAGAAGATGATGCCGAGTCCGACGTCGTTGAGGAAGATGTTACCGACTAATTTACTATGCGAAACCTTATCCACGCCCTAAAGACCAGCAAGCGATTGATGATTAACCCTTCGATTGCGAAGGCTTACGTCGAAAGCGTTGAAGAAATCAAGATTACCGCAGAAACTAATGCGGCTGACGTCAAAGAAATCCTCAAGATGATGTTTGGCGAACAGCCAGAGATGGAGATTGTCGGCAAGACGGCTATCATCCCTATCAAGGGCGTAATCGGGCGTGGCCTGTCTGACATTGAGAAGATGTGCAACGCCGTTGATGTGAACGACATTACTCAAAATCTTCACGATGCCGTCCACAATCCACAGGTCGAAAAGATTGTCTTTGACGTGGATAGCCCTGGCGGTAACACCGACGGACTTGAAGAACTTGCCGAGAAAATCTACAACTGCCCTAAGTTCACCGAGTCTTTCAGTGAAAATGGCGTTCATTCAGCGGCCTATTACCTTGCATCCCAAGCCAAGCGTTTTTCAATCACGAAGTCTGCCGAGGTAGGCTCAGTCGGTGTGTTTATGGCCTTCCCAGACGTCTCCGAGGCTTACGCTATGGAAGGTGTAAAAATGGAAGTTATCCAGTCTGGAAAATACAAGGCTATGGGCATCGAAGGCACTAGCCTTTCAGATGAACAGCGTGCATACCTTCAAGACGATGTGAATGAAGGTCACTCCGAGTTCAAGTCAGCCGTCAAACGCCGCCGTACCTTCGTCAAGGATGAGGATATGGAAGGCCAGTCTTTTGGGGCCAAGAAAGCCGCCGAAAAGGGCTTCGTTACGGGTATTGTGAACAGCATTGGTGATGTGGTCATTTCTGACTACGCTTGACATAAGGCCATTGGCAATAATCCGCTATGTCGTCCATCGAAGAACGCCTCAACTCCCTCAAGGAAGCATTTACTGGTAAATCGGCGGAAGCCGAATCCAAGGCTCTTGAGATTTCCACCCTTAATGCAAAGGTCGAAGAACTGACCTCCGAGGTCGCCGCAAAGGAACTCTTTGCCGTCGAAATCGCTGGCAAGGTTGCTTCCCTTGAAGCGTCCCTCAAGGACGCCGTGGCTAAGGCCGAGGCTCTGATGAAGGAAAAGGCCGCTATCGAGGCCACCTTTGAAACCGCTGGTAAGCGTGCCGCCAAGATTGCCGCTTCCGTAGGTGTTGAGCCTGTTGAAGTTTCCCCTGGCTCGGTTGTTGCCGAAGCCAAGACTGACGACGAAGTTGCCCAGGAATGGGCCGCTATCAAGCAGAAAGACCCCAAGGCCGCTTCCGAGTTCTACACCAAGAACCGTTCGGCCATCCTGCGTGCCTCTGGCCTCCGCTAATCCATTTCACCCTAAACTAATCCTAAACTAATATGTCCAACGCAATCGGGGGCCTAACCCTGCAACTCGTGGCCGAGGAGTCCCTGCGGACGCTCGTTCCTCAACTCCAGCCTCTCACGAAAATCGCCGTCACCGACTTTGGTGCTTACGTCGCTGAACGTGGCACGACTGTCCATACCCGCTACGCTGGTAAGTTCACGGCCTCCAACTACGACCGAGCCACTGGCTTCGTCTCGTCCGACGCCATCTCCACGGACGTCCCTGTGACCCTTGCTGAACAGAAGCACGTCACCATCGCCTTCACCGACTACGAAGTCGCCACGCTCTCGCTGGAACGCCTCCGTCGCCTCTTTATGGCTCCGATGGCAAACGCCGTCGTCAAGTCCCTGTATGACCAGGTTCTGCTCAAGGTCGATGGCGACTTCGCTGATGGCTACTCTGGTTCCCAGGCTGGCTTCAACCGTATCGCTGTTTCCAACATCGCCAAAAGTCTTACCAAGGCTAATCTTCCCCAGGAAGGTCGCTCTGCTCTTATTAGCCCCGATGCTTACCAGCAGTTGATTTCCGACCCCGTTATCGCCCAGGCGTTCTCTATCGGTACGACTGACGTTATCCGTGGCAACCGCCTCGGTATGATTCACGGCGTTGACTTCTACGAATACAATGGTTTCGACGTCGATGGTATCGAAGAAGGACTCAATGGTGTCGTCTCCTGCAAGGAAGGTCTTGTGGTTGTCACCCGTGTTCCTGCCTCGCCCACCACTGGTGGTGGCGAACAGACCATCGTGACCGACCCCGACAGCCAGTTCTCGTACGCTCTCCGCTACTGGTACGATTGGTCTGCTGGTCTGCACAAACTGTCGGCCAACTGGCTCGTCGGTTCGTCCAAGGGCAATCCCGACGCCCTCCAGAAGATTTCCTTCACCTCGTAAGGTTTCTAGGGGAGGCAAGTGTCCTCTCCGACGCACAATGCAGAGAGGCCCATCCCATACGGGGTGGGCTTCTTCTTTTTTATACGGTTCCTTGACCACGGGCAAATAGTATGGCCGATATCTGGGCAGAGTTCTCCGCTGATGCGGCCTCAATCCTTACCGAGATTGGCAAGGACGTGACCATCAAGATTGTCCCAGGGGGGTCGCCAGTGGCCGTCAAAGCGATGATTACTCAGCCGATGGTATTGCAGGATATGGAGACGGGCGGCTTTCTTAACCAGACTACTTTTGAAGTTAAGGTTCTCAAGACATTCGCAGACGCTAATCCTGGCCTTATTGTTTATGGCAACATTGTTCATTATGACGGACAGGACTACCGCATCGTAGCCATCGCTAATCGCCCCCCTGCGGCCTGGGTTATCGCCCGAGTCCAGACGAAGGAACAATGAGCAACGTAGTCGTCCTAAAGGGCGTAATCGTCAACGAACAGGAGTTTCGACAGCATCTTGCGGCCTATTGCCGTATTATGGGCGGAAGTGCCGCTAAACTGCTCCAAAAGCAGGCACGACTGTTCTGCGAGGATATGGCCGCTTATGTCTATCCTTTGGAACCAGATGGCGTTATGGGACAGGACGGTATTTCACAGGCCGCAAGACTTAATGGAACGAACCGTGTTCGTGGTCAGATTGAAGGTATCTTTATGCCTCTTGCTTACGTCGGTGCTGGAGAGATTTGGGCATACGGAAACGAAGGCATATTCTCCGCTTGGCTTGGTGCTAAAAAGAAAATCCCAGAACCTAAAATCCCTAATTGGCTTCTTAATGGTAGCCAACTTGGTAAAGGAAAGAGCCTTTGGACTAAGTTTCAAGAATGGGAGTATGCCAAAAAACAATCATCAAAGGCAGGGAAAGTTGACCTTTCTACTTATTACACTGGTAATATCCAAGGCATCCACGAACGCACCCGTGGAGGAAACAAAAAAGCATCATACTTTTCTTATATGAAAAAGGCTGGTGAAAGCGGGAAACCAAGCGTCATTGGTGACACTGGAGCCGAAATCCTGGCCTACTCAAAACGTGTTGAAAAGCGTGTCGGTGAACTAAAATCTGCTTGGTATTCGGCATCGGTTGGGCTTGGCTCAATCAAGTCTGCCGCCTGGATTAAAGGAAACCAATGGGGTACTGGCATCCAAGTAAATGAACTCCAGAACCCCACCGAACCTTCTGTAACCGTAGGAAACTCGAAACAGGGACTTCACGGGCAATATAACCCGAATACTTTTAACTGGTACAAATATTGTATGCACCATCGTGCCTACGCTATGCGGGTCGAGATGGTTAATAAACTTGTCAAAGGCGGAAACGCCAACACACTTTTCCATCTAGCCGCCACCTCTGGTGTAGGCAAAGGACTACAATACACACCGTGAGTTACCTAATGCGTTCAATCATCGAGGACAAGGTTTCGGCCTACCTCGCCGCCAACATCACCGATACGACGGTGGTAAAGGGCATCACGGACTCGCTCCGTAGCCTGCCCACGGTTGTTGTCTATTCGACCAATGCGATGGCTCCAAAGGAACTTGGGGCCAACCCCCTTGGCAACTACAACGTCAGCCTGGACATTTATGTCTATTCCTCGGCAGACGACGATACCCTTGCTTCCCACAGGGAACGGGTCGCCAAGGTTCACGGGCTGATGGCCGACGTGCCAGCCCTTAAAGCCCTCTGGGGCGAGAATGAAGGCGTCCTCTATGCCGCTTGGATTGAGTCTGATGAGGAAGGTATGCAGAGCCGAAACTTCGGAAACAAGGTCTGCTACACCCTTATCGCCTGCCTGCCTCCAGCCCCTTGACATAAGGCCATTGGCATACTACTACCGCTATGGCACTACACGAGTTTGGAGAAGCACTAGTTTTCGGCCCTTATGATACCGTTGTCGGCCTTGTCGTCCAGTCCGACTCTTGGACTGTTCGCTACGCTCTTGACGTCGAAGTTATGGACGAACAGGGCCGTGTCATTACTGACCGCCTTGACGACCAGCGTAATGAAATCACCATCGAAGGCGTGATTAAGACCGAAGATGCCGTCCTCCCTGGCAATACGCTGACCTACTCTGGTATGACCTTCATTGTCAAGGAAGTGACTGACCGAGGCTCCAACCAGGAGTACCGTAAGTTGTCTGTCCGAGCGATTAAGTACCAGGAAATCGCCTAATATGGACGGCGGCATCGACAGCCGCTTTAGCCACGCCGTAAAGACCTCAACCTTAGAGTATGAGGTCTGCGGTCGTGTTCTAAAGCCTATGTGCCTGCGGCATAGGCTTCTATTGCAGGAAATCGAGTCGCCACTTCTTGTCCCAGACAAGATTGTTTCGCCTCAAGACCTCATCATCGCATCCCGCATCCTATCAACCTACAACTTAAAGGAGATGCTTCAAATTGCCGCTTCCAAGGCTGATAAGGATTTGTTTGTTAAGATTTTCTTGGACAATTCTGAGTACCAAAAAGAAATGGCTAAGATGTCCGAGTATATGGTTATGCAGGACAATATGCCTGTAATCTGGGATAAGAAGAATACTTCCGCCAGTAAGGGCATCCCGATTGTATTGGCCTGTGTTACCAACTTGACCCGTAATGGCATCGGATACGAGCAAGCCTGGACTATGCCAGAAGCCGAAGCGATGTGGATGTACCTTGCCAATGTGATTTCCGATGGAGGAGATATTCACATCCTAAACCAAGACGATATCGACTCTATGAAACACCTTGAGGTTATGGAAGAAAAGGTCAAAGCCGCTAAGGAGAAGCGTAACCGCCGATGAGTTCTGACGAAGTAAAAATCAAGTTCGTGGCTGATACCACTGGCCTTGATAATGTCCCGCTTCCTACCCCGAAGCCACAGCCTGTACCTACTCCACAGCCAGGCCCTCAGCCAACCCCTCCACAGCCTCAACCGACGCCTCCAAAGCCGCCGACGCCTCCGCCCATTCCGCCGACGCCTCCGCCCATTCCGCCAGGCCCAAACCCATCTCCTAATCCGTCTCCAAATCCAAGACCCCCTAATCCAAATCCTACGAGTGGTAATGGTCTTGGTCGCAAATCACTTCCTTGGGAAGCAGGATGGGCTAAAGAAGCCAAGTTTGACATTACTGCTGGCCTTGCAGAGTCTTTAAGCGGAGTTAATCTTATCGCAACTGCTTGGGCTGGGGCTCAGAAGGCCGCAGAGATGTATGTCGAAGCCATCAAAGGTGGTATCGAATACGCCCAGAAGATTGAGAAGGTTTCACGCATCAGTGGCCTTACTGTCGAGGAAGTCCAGAAGTATGGTTATGCCGCCCAGATGTCTGGCGTCGATTTCGATACATTTGCCAACTCAATGTCCAATGCCAATAAGGAACTTGGCAAGTTGGCTATGTATGGAGGAACTAGCATCGTCGCTCTCTCCAGGCTTGGTATCAATGTCGATAACGTAAAGAACCATAGTATTGGGGCCATCGAAGTCCTCAAGAAGATGGCCGATGCTTACAAGAAGCACGCCGAAACCGCTGAAATGGCGGCTCTTGGAAACCAGTTGTTTGGTGGTTCGTTCAAGGATATGATACCTATGCTTCGTAACGGAAGTGCTGAAATTGAACGCCTTGCCGAACAAGCACCAAAGGTTGACGCACAAACTATCTCTGCATCAGCGGCTTTTGGTCGTGCTACAACTGGAATTAAAGAAACAGTCCAGGCTAAAATGGCTGAGGATTTATCTGGTTATACTAAGTCTGAGGAATATTCAGCGGGTAAAACTTCATCCAATGTTGAGTCTGGAAACCTGTCAGCAAAAGACGCTGTTGAGAAATTATTAAAACCAGCAAACAGAAGTGCTACTGCAACGATGGTAAATGTTGGTGCAGGACTTGTTGATGTTGGATATGGTGTGATGAACCCAGCAGACGCTATGGCAGCCGAAGCAACTGGCACAAATCTTAGAAGTAAATCGGCACGATACTTTGCGTCAGAAGGCATCCGAGGTGCTGGAGAAGATACCAAGACTGTCCGTGAACGCTTTATCAATATGCGTGGCGGGAAATTGGAAAGTATGTCAGAAACTGATAAGAAAATTGTAGCCGCTTTTGACGACAAGATTAAGGAAGAAGGTAAGATGAACCTTCAAAGCGGAGTGTTCCAGGCCGCTTCAAAGATGCAACAGATGGGCGGCGGTGACGTTCTTTCCGCTATCTCCCGTGTTGACTTCGCCCAGCAGACTGCTGACAATACCGCCCGTACAGCCGCCGCAGTCGAACAGATTGCCAACCAGCAACCTGGTGGTTCAACTAATACCCCTCCCCCACCCGATACTAACGGCCCCGTAGCCAAATAAAATGAGCATCCCAATCTATCAGCCATCTGCTACTACTTACAAGGAGTTTGGACAAAGCCTTACCGAGACGTGGGTGATGGAGAAGAACTGGACTATCCAGCACGACGGATTTGGTCTAGTGACGATGCAGTTGAAGTTCACCGCTGACTCGGACAAATCATACGATATTGCTACTGATTTCAAACGAGGCGATGCCCCTCCTATTGAGGGTATGGAGAATATGACGCTTCATAAGGCCGTTGCTTCCTCTAATGACGGCATTTGCACAGTAACGGCTGACTATTGTGGCATATCTGGCGGGCAGGACGTAACCATCACCCAGGTTCAAGTTTCAAGTGCCACGGCCCAAGAAGCGATTGAGACGCACCCTAATTTTAGCAAAATCCAATGTAAAGGCATCAGTGAAAACATCTTGGCTGGCCCTGCCGCTTACATTTTTGCAAACGAAGGCGACCCAGACATCAACCCAAACAAAGCCCATTTTGCACAGGTCACTACAAACGGAACTCAACTTACACAATATCAGTTTGTAGGCTTCTTGCCTTCTCGTAATCCAGAAGATAATGTTAATTTGAAGGCTGGAATTAAATCTTATTTTAAGCCTAGCGTAACCCTTCGTTGTCTTGTTTATACCAACAATGCTGACCTTGCAAAAACCACCATCGGTCGTGTAGGTTGGGCTAATTTTGGTCAAATTGGTGCTGTTAAACTTCCACCGCCATATGATACGTTGTTGGCTGAGTTTGATACGGATTTGCCGCTTACACTCCCAGACGGAATTATCAGAAATCGAAACTTCCTATGCACAAATTGTTCCGTGGAAGTTTATGGTGGTCTTTATAAAGTGCAGGCCGACCTTATGATGAGTGGCGTCATTGGTTGGGATAATGACATTTACCCGACCGACTATTCTGGAAACGGTGCATAATGGGACTAGAAGGCTTTTCTAACAACGCCTCTGGGGGTATGTCCCCTGGCGACCACCTGTATGCTAAGACTTTCAATAAGTTGGCTACGTTCGCAGACAAAGCCCAAGTTGGCCCTTCTGATGGAGTTATTTTTACAGCCACTAACGGGGGTATTGGAATGTATATCCCACAGCAAGGAATGGAGTCTGCTTATTCATTACTCCAGCAATTCCAAATTGTAGTCGAAGGTTATGAAGTTGCTGGAAATACGACTGACTTTTCAATCATTCGTGTCGTCAAAGGTGAGGTCGTATGGAGTCCTAAAATCCCACAACTTCCTCCGCCAGCACCACCAGTAGTCTCTTGCACCACTCAGACCACTATTGAAAATTGGTACGCATTACCTACGTTTCCAATTATTGACGACGATAATGCCATATTCATTGGAGATGGTGGCATCCGTGTTCCAAAGGTCGATGGCGTACCGATTGGCATTTTCATTTTTAAGGCTACTAATCTGCCGTTTGACGTTGACCCGATTATCGTAGCCACACCAGACTTTACTCCTACTTGTCCAGTTGCGTTTCCAGGAACGCCGCCTGTTGCTGGTGCTTTCTGGGAAATGGTTAAAATTGGTAGTGTTGTTTATACTGCACCAGACCCAGAGGCTGACCCACCCATCGAAGGTGGTTGGGAGATTACCCAGAACTTCATCGGGTCAATGACCCTACCTGGAGATGGAGGACAGGGAGTTCAAACAAACCTTCCAGCACAGTTACAGCAAGGGCCAGGTGGAGGTAATGCTGTTGGTTCTCCTTTTGAGTGTTGGATTACTACGGTCAACGGACAGCGTTATCTTCAAATTGCTACTGGAACTGTGACTTATAGTTCAAGCAATATGCCCACCATCAAGGAAGGGGCTTTCACGCATACCAAACAGGCTTGGTTCACGAAAGTTCAGATTTGCCCAAGCGGTATGCGGACTAACTACAACGAGATGTGGCCTAATCCTAGTTTTGACCCAAATCCTTCTTTTTCAAATACCATTATGGAAGGTGGAGGCGGATACCTACTTTCAGACACTCAAGACCCAATCGCCATCTATGCTTTTAAATGGGATGCTGACTCTGGACTCGGTGATGGTGGGCAGTTTTTAACTGGGGGGCTTCCTACGCTTGCAATTCTAGCAGATAGCAATTCTGGAGACATTAACAAGGTAACTAAAGATTGCGGCCCATCGGTCTATCAGCAGGCTATGAACATCCAGTCTATGACTGGTTATAAGGCTTCCGATACGGAACTTGCTGGAGATTGGGGCCATTGTCATACTACCTGGCTTAACCCTCGAAAGGTGGGATATAATTACAAGTTAATTGCCGCCGTAATTCCCCAGGGTGCTGGTTCATCTAGTTTCTATATTTCGTATGAACAAGTTGGGGTTTCCAGCGTATGCAATACCATCCAAAGACTTACAGTTGGTGGAGAGCCATCTGGCGGTTCTGTAATCCTTTCATACCTTGGAGTTGCTTCTTCAATCCCGTTCCCTGTCACAACTATATATACTCCTTTTACAATCATCAGTTCAGACTCATTGGCTCTATTTAGGACTCTCAACGCAATTCCACTGTTGACTGGTAATGTTCAAGTGTCTGGTGCTAATGGAACTTACTATGTCACTTTTATAAATAATATGCAGGGTCAATCAGTTGAACTTATCACAGCCAATACAAGCGGAATGACCAGTTTCCAAAATAGGTTCCAGGTTGTCCAGTACCATACTGGGAACCTTGATATCACTACTCCGATGCAGATGGGTATGACCCAACTGATGAATGAGCCAAACAAGACCGAGGCAGACGACCCGTATAATGCCAACAAGGACTCTAGTCCTGCTTGGAATAGCATCATCAATAGGGACGACTGCTTGGCCTGTAAGGACTTCTCTGGGGACGTTACGACCGATGGAGTGTTTAGCGTATCTCAGTTTGAGAATAGCAATCCAGACTTTACGATTGCCAATGGATGCACTGGTGATGCTTGTGAATATCCTTTCCAGGTTCACTCTGCTCCAGCCGAAGGAGATACCGAGTCCGTCTGGACTGTGTGTTACGGTATGGTCAACAATCAAGTACCTACGAACATTGGAGATACGTTTGTTGGCGATGATATGTTCATCTACCTTGCGGTTTCTTACGACAGTGCAACAAAGAGTTTCCCAGAGGCAGATGGAGTTACTATTTCATCTGGGGCAAGCGTCCCCGCATCTACTAACGCTATCTCCTACATAGCCATCGCACAGATTGTCGGAGGTGGCGTCAATCAACTAGTTAGCGGTTCCCTGTGGGGCGACCGCATCCAGATTGGTCACGGCGGAACCGAGACTTCTCAATACTACTACTCAAAGGTCTAATGGGAGATACCGTCAACATCGGCGGCCCAACTACCTCTGGCCCTAATCAGTTAGGCACAACCTGGGCGACTATCCGAGCCCCTGCGTTCAAGAACGATGGGGTGTTATCGTTTGGTCAGCCATTTAACTTTTTTGAAGATAACGAGAATTGGGGATTTGGTAAGCCTCCAGACAACGCTGGCATCCCAAGGCATCCGTGGTACACAAATTATCCAAAGTATATCTCATCTTGTGGATACCCTCAAGGGCTGGATTTCTTGCTTCGTGCCAAGCCATTCTCTCGTCCCGCAGAGGCTGGTGCGTATAGCACTTGTATTGGCGTAAAGGCTATTCAACAAGAATACCCATCAGAGTTCTCTGACTGCTATTTGACACTTGGAGGAAGCAATCTTTACTATACTGGTAACACGGCAATTTACGCATATTATGACCCAGTAACCGAACAGTGGTATTATATTGAATACTCCGTTCAAGCCATCCAGGGGGTGCAGACCAACATTGGGTACGACTACAACAATGCCAAGGCCAGCCTCTTGGGGGCTACCGTGACCGTTACAATCAATGGAGATGAGTTTTCCGTGGATATTACCAATGACCTGTTTGACGAACCAAATGGGGTGTTGATTGATGCCGTTTCTGGTATCCCTAAAGATGGTAGCAAATGGTGGGAAGTCGTTGATGTAACCTTTCCTTGACGGCTTCTTGACTAAAGGCCAAGATAGGGACTATGGCTATCAATACATACCGTTTTTGGATGGCGACCGACGCCAACCGCCTTCTTGCGAACCAAAATGCCTTTATCCAGGCGGGGGCTCCCTCCTTCTACCAAGGCAACGTAGCCCAACTTGAACTTCATATTGTAGCATCCGCTGGGGTCGGCACGTCCCCTGTCGAAGTCCCATTCCCAGCGGGTGCGGCCATCTCTGTTGCAGTAGGTGACACCAACACCTATCCTACTGGTGGCACTTGGGGTTTGTTGGTAGGAACGTCCGAAACTCAGCCTGTACCGTACAACGCTACGACCACTCAAGTAGCCGCCGCACTTAACGCTCTTACCGAAGTTTCCACGGAAGGTGGCGTAACCGTAACCAAGACTGGAGATGGCTACTCAATCACCTGGAACACGCTTGGCCTTAAACCCACCATCGGCATCGGTTCAGACACCCTTACCCCATCCTCCTACGAGTCCATCAGTCTTGTCCAAGAGGGTGGTGCCGAAATTAGGCAGATTGTTTTTGTTGAATTACGTCAAAATCCGATTGCTCTAGGCACGACTTGGACTGCCCTTCCGACCCCATCCGTAACGGCATCTGAAATCCAGGCTTGGAATGGGACTAACCGCATCTGGCGTGTAGGCATCGACCCTCAACCAAGGGCTGGGACTATCACTATTTCCTATGGTAGCAAGACGGCGACTATGGCCTACAATGCCTCGGCTTCCTCTATTGCCGCCGCACTGTCCCCCGCACAAGTGTTTGCCACAGGTCAGTACCAGTGGGACATTGTTATCGCAGAGGACAGTATCCTTACGGCCTCTGGAAGCCTAGTTGGTTATAACGGCTACTCTGGCTCTATTAACTTTGCTACTGCCGAGTGCCATCAATTCCTTGCTGGTGCTGAACGCAGGGCCACAGTTCTTGAAGTCTCCGTCAGCGTAGATAGCAAGCGTTACACCCTAATCCAGACTGTCTGTAACGTATTTGCCGATGTTGTTTCAGATGGGGTTCTTGTTCCGCTTGTGCTTGGAACGGCCATCTCTGAACAAGTAGCAAACGCACGCTTTGTCCGTCGTGACATTGGCCAGAACCCCAACTCTGCGACCCAGAATGTAATCTGGCAGAACCTTGGAGTTAATACGCTCGGCTCCGATGTGGTTGGAGCCATTGACGGCTCCGACTCACCTTCTGCGGCTAATCCGTTTGCCACAATCAGCGATATTCCTACTGTCACCCCTTTAATTTGGGGTAACATTACTGGAACGCTATCAAACCAGACCGACCTTCAGTTGGCTTTGGATGATAAATACGATGCGTCCAACCCAGACGGCTATCTCAACGCAACCACTGGCCTGTCCTATTTCTACCCTGCTACTGGCAACCCAGATAGTTTTGCAACACAGGCTTGGGTCATCGGTCAGAACTATCTTACGATTGGGTCGCTGGCTGGATACGCTACGGAGTCTTGGGTCAATAACGAACTTACCATTTACGCCACCCAGTCTTGGGTTACTGGACAGGGATATATCACGGCCTCGGCTCTTTCGCCTTATCTGACCTCCGCTACGGCGGCTTCAACCTATACGACTTTCGGTTATACGGCCTCAACTTATTTCCCGATTGCTGGAGGTGCTATCACGGCAGGTGGTCACATCACGGTAAATGATTACGGAATTGATTCTGACTCGGAGATGGCTGGCTTCGGCTTCGGGGTGCAAAAGTCCTCCAATAATACCAAGGGAACAACGGTTGAGTTTGACGGCCTCGACACCTACGACGGTGCAAGCCATATGCAGGTCAACCCTAACGGGCTAGTATTCCCAGACGCAACGGTGCAGACTACGGCGGCTTTGCCGCTGACTGGAGGGACTGTCACAAATGCAATTACCGTTAATACAGGAGGTATTAATAACACATATCTTGGAGATGACTACATCGGCGTTTCTGAAAGTTCAGTTGGTGCAGTTACAAACGTAAACGCTGGCTATATTTACTTGCGAGATAACTTCACACCAGACAATGAGTTTCAGATTTCAGCCACAGGCATCACTTTCCCAGACGCAACGACGCAGACGACCTCGGCTACGAACCTCGGCTACATCTCACAGGGTACGGCTGACGGTCTTTATTACAGCATCAGCAATCCGAACGGGTTCACCTCAAACTACTTTGACTCAACGGCCGCAATTCAAGCAGTCTCGAATAGTTATGCCTCGTCAGTAAGCAACAACCCATCGTCCGGAAATTATTTAAAATACAACGGTATGACCCTCGAATGGGATACCCCAGGTGGTGGTGGTGGCGTGGCTTGGGGTGCAATCACGGGAACACTTTCTGACCAGACAGATTTGCAGGGCCAACTCGATGGCAAATATTCCACTAGCAACCCATCGGGCTTCACCAACTTTTCTGGATATGATGCCATTTCTGCCATTACGGGAGGAAGCACCAACAGCATTTCTGGGTCAGCATTTGGCGGGCAAGTGCTTTCCTACAACGGTTCGCAAATCTATTGGAACACTCCCTTTTCTGCCCCTTCCTATTCCGAGTCTGTTTGGATTTACAATAGTTGGCAGTCCGCTACCATAAAGAATGTCCTCGATATGAGTTCCTATACTTATTACAATGTCCTCACCTTCTAAAACCATTACCCCTGTCGAGGCTGGCAAGGTCGGCGTTTTCTACATCGCCGCAACCAAGGTCATCTCGCATTACGCTACCTTCCCGCACAAGGGAAACATCGTCACCTCGATGCCCGTCCTCATCGCTGACGATGACGCCGCACTAAAGGTGGCTATCGCCGCCGCTGGCCTTACCGAACGCAAATGATTATCGCTATCCTATCTCTCATCCTCGGCTTTGCTGGGGGCTTCTACGCTGGCGTGAAAAACGCCTCCTCCAAGAAGGTTTCCAAGGGACTAGACATTCTCGCCGCCCTCAAGGGTAAGAAGTAATCCGATGCGGTATCTGGCCTTGATTTTACTCCTGGCTGGATGCTCGTCCACAAAGGAACTTCCCAAGCAACCAGACGCCCCTACCAATGGGTCGGTGGTTGAGTCTCTTGGAAAAGAACTAGACAAGACCGACAGCCGTGTAGGTGCGGCCATCGTGGTAGCCGTCGAGAACCTTGATAAGCCTGCTGTCGCAAAGGCCGAACTTGGGGTAGCATCGTCCTATCTACCAATCCCGTCAGAAGGAGACGTGGCCTTTGCCAGACAGCGTGCGGCTAAAGCGGACGCAAAAGCGTACGTTGATGCTATGGACTTTGGGAAGAAACTGCTCGCCAAGATTGACTCAAATTGGGTCGAGATGGAGGCAGACCAGAAGGAAGCCAAGCGTGTGTCCGAATTAAAGGACAAGCGTATTGCCGACCTTGAGAAAGAAGTCATCCAGGTTAAGAGGGACGCCTCCCAGCACATCTGGACTATCACAGGGGCTGGCTTGGTAGTCATTGGTGGCCTTGCCTGTGCCTTTGCTTCCGTCCGTATCGGCATCCCCATTCTTCTGGCTGGAGCCTTTGCAGGGGCTATCCCCTTCATCATAGACTCTCCCTATTTTAATTACATCGTAGCCGCTACCCTCCTACCCTGTGCTGGCCTTGGCATCTGGTGGCTTTGGGATAAAGTCAGAGATGATGTCGAAAAGAAATGAGTCCCGCACCCGTACCCGTACCCCCAGAAATCCCGCCAGAGTTAAGAGATGGTGCTATCGCCGCAACGATGGGAGTCTGCTCCTTTCTTATTAGGGCTATCTGCTCTGACAGGAGAGAAAGTTGGACTGCCTTAGCCGTCCAGACCTTGATGGCTGGGCTGGTAGCAGTTCTTGTCGGGCTTGCGTCGAAGGGATGGTTCACGGATGCTCTTGGGACGTTCCACTTGGCTGTGGCTGGCTTCGCTGGCTTCGCCTCCCCCGAACTGATTGCCAGGGCTATCAAAAGCATCAAGGGTTTTAGGATGTAACCGCTTAACCCCAAACGGGGTATAGCAGGATACCAACCACTCCACCCAAACGCCTTGGCGGTCGGTTTTTGTCATTCTGAAGGGGTAGTTCCTTCGTAAAACAGGGCCGCACCTATCTTTTTAGGGCTAATGATGCCATTTGTGACCATCGCCTTGACCACCGCCTCGGCTTGGTCTTTGTTCAACCCGTAGTCCGACTCCAGTTCCTTAATCAAGGCTCCACGGCTAGTCATAGGCTTTGTAGAGAAATGAGCATACTGCTGGCCGACCTCCAACAAGGCGAACTTGGAACCTGGAGGGGCGACCTCCCAGAGAACCTTACCCTCGGCGTGGCGGAGTTTAATGGACAGGGTAGGCTTACCATCGGGCATCCTCATCCCCGCCAACTTGCCACGCTTAGTAAGGTTAAACGAGAAGATGGGGAAATCCTTGGACTCACGGCGGACAGTCACAATGGCTCTCGCCCAGTTCGTGAGTTCCGAACTTCCAAGGCCGCTGTATGCCATATCACTGATAGTCTGGCCGTCCGTGACCTCCTTGGGCTTGGGCTTACCTTCGTGGTGGGTAAAGACGATGATGCACCCAGTGTCCTTGAGGATGGGCTGGATAAGGTTACGAAGAAAGTGAGAGGCCACCTCCTGCTTGGAAAGGTCGCCACCGACATAGGATAGCAGGGGGTCGCAGAAGATTACGTCTAGTTGCATCCTAACCACAATCTTGCGAACAAGGTCAGCGAAGTCCTTGCCCGTCTTGGTCGTCTCAGTGTAGAAGCGAAGGTTCTCCTTGAGGACTTGCTTATCAGCCGCCGACAGGCTCATAGATGAGGTCACGCCTTGGTAGGACTCAGCCAAGTCTCCGACGTCACACTCAGCCTGGATGACGCCCACCCGAAGCGGCTTCTTGACGGGGATGCCAAATAGTTCTCGACCCAAGGCCCAAGAGCAAGCCGTCTGCATCGTGAAAGAGGACTTACCGATGCCAGACTGTCCCGTGATAAGAAGGCTGGCTCCACGGCACAGCCAGCGTCCGTGACCGATAACGTGGTTAGGGTCGTTCTGGGTATCGTAGGTTTCAAGAAAGTCCGTCCTCAGTTCGTCGGGGAGGTCTTGGCCGTCACGCCAGATAACCCAATCCTCCCAATTCTCAGCCCCCACCTTGAGGGCGATTACCTTCTGCTCCTTGTCTCCACGGAACACACCGCCAAGGCGTGACCACCTGGACGGGTTCTTGTTCTGCGGGTCGGGTTCGTGGTCGGTAAGGAAGTCATACACCGTATTACGGCGTTCCTCCCACTGCTCCTTCGTCTCAGCATCTACCCGCACCCAAGCGTGGACGGACTTGCCTCCAGAGTCGATGAGGGCAGTGATGGGTAGGTTAGACTGATGGAAAATGGAAATCTGTTCCTCACGCTTCTTCTTGTCAAACTCGACGAGGACGTGGCGGTAGGCAGATACCGACTGGTCTGTGCCAGAGAAGTCGTCAGCCTTGAAGGGATTGATGCGGAGCCAAGCACCCTGCTCGGTAGCGTCGTAATGCTTCTTGCTCTTGGCATCTGGCCCAAAGAAGCGGGTAATCCATTCAGCCCGTGTAAGGAAGTTACCCTTAGATGCAGGAAAGTATTTACCGTCCTCGTTCTGGCCTGCCTCGTTGGTGATGCAGACAATCTCGTCGTCTTTGAACGCCGCCATAAGGAGGTCAGCCGTTGATAGGGCAAGGAAAGGCTGAGATGCTTCAAAGACACGCTTCGGGTCGAACATCATTCGCCCATTTGAGCCTACCGAACGCTCAGTCTTGCCCAACCATCCCTTCGGACGTTCGTGCGGTTTGACGTAGGCATCGTTCAACTTGTGACGAAGTTCCTTCTCCCCCCAGGGGGGTGAGCAGTGGGACATATTCCATTCTTGGAGCAGTATCCACGAGTCGTCCCACCCAAGTTCAAATCCGTGTGCCAGAATACTGGCGGCACGATAAGTGGCTGGGTGTCCACCCTGTCCAGAAACAGCGTGAGGTAGTTTGGCAAGGTAGGCTCTCGCCCCCTTGATGCGGTCGGTTGTGGTCATTGTTGGGTGGCTAGTCTCTGACTACGAAATGGAACTGAGGAGACTTCAAGCCCATAATATTGAACTCAATATAATCAATGGCTTCTTGCTCAGACTCTAGTCCTTGGCCCATCAATACGGCGATGAGCATTTCGTATGAATAAACCAGCGTGCCGTTTTTATACTGCTTCACGATGGCTTTGTCAAAATCTTCCCGTGGTTCTAAACGGATGGGTTGATACTTCATTTGATTAGTTTGAAGTAAGCACACTTACGGGCCGTCTTGCCTTCGGCAACTATGAAGTATCTCGGCTCCATCAATTTATTCTTCACGGCAATTTTAAGGTAATCACGGGTGCGTGAAATGGACTTCTTCCATTCCTTTGCCCAATGACGGGTGTTGTAAAAATTGGGTGGAACTTTCTCACGGGTATCCTGCTGTATCTGGTAAAGTTTGTCCAGGAGACGCTGGGCCTCTGATTTTACGGGAGATGCCATTGGTCAGCGTTATCGTGGATGTGGAGGGTCGGGTAAAGCGAATTGTCATTGTATTCGCCATAGATGAAGCCCTGGCCCCAACCGAGTGTAGAACGCCGTGTGTTAGCGTAATCCATAGCACCACGTCTAGTGAGAGTCCCGACGGACATACCGATAGGAGAGTCGATGCGGCGTCCAATCTGTTGCATAGGCTTGTGGGTATGTGCGAATATGACGTTGCCATACATCTCAGCCATATCCCTGGCAGAGTTCTCATTGTAGATTGTCCCGTGGGTAAAGATGAAGTTGCCCAACTTGTAGCACTGCCAGACACCCGTGTAGGGTAGGTAGAGGGCGTTCTGTTTCTGGCAAGTCGTGTTGATTGCATCAAGGGAAGTCTCAGCGGCCATCACTCGGAGTTGGTTGCTGGAACGTAGGTCACGGCGTAGGCGTGCTTCGTGGTTGCCTTCAAGGATTACGCTACATCCCAACTTGCGGATGAAATCAAGGCCACCATCAAGGTCGGGACGGATGGCATCGCCCTCACCGCTTGACGACCCCATATGGGCGGACATATCCGTAAAGTCCCCCAGGTGAATAACAGTATGGGGCTTGTATTCTTTCTTAAACTTTAGAACCGCCTGCATCGCAAGGGGGTCTGCGTAGATGCCGTGGGAACAACCAACAGCCATAAATCGCCTAAGACCAGTGCCTTGCGTGATGCGTTTCATTTAGTATTGGCCTTGAGTCGTGAAGCCTTGAACGCCCGATAGCGTTTTTGGTATTCCCGTTGTCTCGTTTTAGTGTGAATAACCTTGGTAATAGCGTGAATATCTAGGGCGGCTTTTAAAGATAACATCACAAAAGCGTGGTTTCCCCTTTTAGATGCTCCGATTGCTAGGCCGAGGGCGGCTAGGCCGTTGACCTTTCTTTCGTTTAGGACGTCCGACCTTGTTGGTGGGCTTTTTAGTTCCATTGTTGTCTGCGATAAATTGTTTTACGTTGATAAGTTCAAGGGCTTTTTCCAAAGATATGCCAAGTGATTTGGCACGTTCTTCCAGGTCTGGGAGGTTATCTTTGGTTAGTTTTTTACCTCTGTTGCCTTTCATCCCCATTGAGACGCCATAGCGTCAGCGATACCTTGGTAAGTCTTAGAGCGTTCCTTCCAGCGGTCGTCAGAAGGGCCAAGCCTGTTCTGTCCGCTATCAGTTTGATTGGCCCATCTTGATTTCCCATCTATAATCCGTGGTGGAATATTTTTAGTAGGAATAAGTAAGGGTAGGTTCTTTAACCAAAGACAAGTGGACTTGCTTGCATCGTCGCCAAATTGATGCGGCTGAATAATCTGTTCTGGCTTTCTGATGAGCCTGGATATGCAACCAATAGGGTTCTCCAATGCGATGCGAGGTATATTAGCATCAAGTAGGCGTCTAACAAACTCGACAGCCTCATCCGTTTTTTCCTGCCGACCCGCAACACGTCCGTTCCAGTGAAGGCCAGACGAGCAGAGGTAAGTGCAGGGAGGGTGAGCAATCATCAAATCCCATTCTTGATGAATTTGATTAATAAGTTCAAAGACGTCTCCTTGATAGTGAGGCCCAGGCACGTCCGTAGGCAACAGGTCGCAAGACATAGCGAAATGACCACGCTTGATAAAGGCATCACGAACAATGCCAGAATACTCACAGGCTACTAAGATTTTCATATTCCGCACATACCCTCACATTCGGAGTTGAAATCCCATTCTTGCTGGCCCTTATCTTTATCGTTAGAAAAGTCGATTTGGTCAAGAGGGATGCAGTTCTGGTGAAGATAGACTTCCATACGGAAATTAGGTTCTCCGTCTTTAAACGTCTGTCTTAATTCTTTATCAAACTCTACCGCCTTAACGAAGTAATCTGGGTCGTCATTCTTTAGACGACGCCATTCTTCGTTAGAATGGAACGGGCAATAGTAGCAAGCGGACCTGGGTGGTTCGGGGTAGCCATTGGCCTTCATCCAATCCTTACAGTGCGAACGGGTCATACGTTTCTCAACAAGAGGCCAGCGGTGTTGAGTCAATAAGTCTTTTGGCAATCTCATCCGTTGCATTTCATCATATGAAATACCAATCCACTGCGTAACAGATGGAGTTTTTTGACCCCACTTTACCTTGCACGCTTTACGGATATGCTTTAAAATTGGCTTAACCTTGTAGTCGGCTGTGCATTTACGTCCGATGGCGGCGGTCTTTTCTCCATTAGGAAGGATGCCAAACACAGGGATAAGTCTTTTCATATACGGCCCCCCATTTGGTCTTGTCCTTTTCTTTAGGCTCTCGACCGTAAGATTGCCATTGGTCACACGGACGACGGGGAATGGCAACTGCGTCTCAAGCCAATCAAGCCACTTATAAACGCTGGCTGGCTCGGCCTGGGTGTCGGCAAACACAGCATAGTCTGGCATTGGGCCAATCTCGCCTTTAGCGGCCATAAGAGCCAAACAAGATGATTGAACCCCTGCCCCAAGATTAAGGACGTTCCACTCCGTCTTTGGCGGTTCGTCAAAGTATGAATTAGCCATTGTAGTTGCCATCTCTGGCGGTGGCCCATTCTTCAAAGGCTTCGGCAAGCGGTTCACGATGGCGGTAGCAATACCAGGCTTCATCGCCAGCCTCACGCAAGGCCGCAAAATCTCGCTTTGCTTGGGCAAGTTGGGCGGTCAATTCACGCACCTCGTTGCCAAGGTTTAACACGCTTTTGGAAAGGCTTGTCGTCACCGAGTCGTTGATGTTTGGAGGGTAGGTGTCCATTTATTTAGAGGTTTAGAAAAAAGTTCATTCCAGCGTTTTTTGTGAAAATTAAAATTAATTAATGTTTGATTGGCTTCCCGAATTGTCTGCTTCTTTTCAATCAAAACACTAATTGTTCTTAATTTTTTGCGACCAGAAGGTTTTTTTGCCGTTCCTGGTGGGAGTTTTGGATTGTTGCGTTTGGGTAAGTGTTTTGCATAATCATTCATAGGACGGTTTATCTTCCAAGAAGTTGCATCGGGCTTGGAGTTGCTGATTATCCCCCTCCAGCCTCTCGACCTCGGCCTTGAGGCGTTTAACTTGTTCGCTTTCTTCATATAGCAATCCGTCCCTGTCTTGCTTCAAGACTTGGATGCAATCTTCCAAACTAATAACACGCTCGATTTGGTATTTTTCCGTAATAAGCATCTGCTCGACCTGTGCTTGCAGTTCCTCGTTCGGGATGATGGTGCGGGTGGTGAAGGCGGTCAGCCTCTCGACCTCGTCTTTGAGGCGGGCGTTCTCGGCTTTGAGTTCACCGATGATTTTCATCATCGTTACTTCAAGATGAACCTTGCTCACGACCGTCCTCCCTTGTCGAGTTCTTCGTCAAGTTTCTTGTCAAGGTAGGCGGCGTTGTTCTTCAAACGCTCAACTTCCAATTTGAGGAAGGTGTTTTCCTCCGTCAGCCTTTCGCACTTGGCTTTGAGGGCCATTAGTTCGTTGGACGTTTGGAGTTGGTTGAATAACTGATTTACTAGGTCGTTGGTCATTGTTGGTTGGGTGGCTTGTGAAAGTTGTTTATCCAAGGCTTCGATACGTCGCTCTTGGTGATAGATGGTTAATCGTTGCTTGGTTATAATGTCCAGCAAATCTTCATCATTACAGTTCATTTGTTAAAAACTCTGACGGCCTTTGTCCGTCCTGCGACCCGCCAATCAGTCCCAATGGCCTTGCTTGCCATCTCAAAAGTGTATCGGTGGGCGTTCTTGTGTCCAAACTGACGGAGACGCTTAACCTGGCGGACTGTGGCAAGTTGAAGCCGCTGGCGTTCCTGCATCTTCTGGATGATGTAGGCGGCGTGTTCGGCTGGAAGGGTGGCAGAGGCAAAAATCTGGAAGCGTTCCAAGGTATTCTTCTGGGAGTCCGTCATAGGGTCGCTGGAAGCCTCTGGTGGCGGAACGAAGCCGAACAGGGGTGTCACTATGGAAAGGTCGATAAGCCCCCTCTGGTGGGCATCCTTGGCCTCCTGCGTGGCCTGTGCCTTCTTCAACTGACGCAACAGGCGTTCCTCGGCGGCATCATCCTCTTGGATAGACTCAGCAAGGGGGTCTGACTGACCAAGGATTTCACGACATACGGCGTCTGGGTGGCTGGTAAAGGCGTCCCCTGGCTGAAGCATATGTATCCCAGATACCCACATAGGGTCGAGAATTAGGCAGTCTTTTTTTCCTTCGGAGGAACGTAGCCCTCGGCCAATCATCTGCGACCACAAGGCCCGTGACTTGGTTTCACGAAGGAGGACGATGCAATCTACCTCTGGACAGTCGAAGCCCTCGGTGAACAGACCGACGTTACATAGGAACTGCGTATGGCCTGCTTTAAAAGCATCCACGGCAATCTTGCGGAGTTTGCCCGAAGTCCCGTCAAGGTGAGAGGACTCCATCCCAAGGCTACGGAGTTCGTTGCTAAACCGCCTGGATGAGTCCACGGTCGGCAAGAAGGCCATCCCACGCTTTCGTCCGTAGCGATAAAACTCATCTACGACATTCTTGGCAACCTGGCTAATGGCCTCGTCGTAACTGTCCATAATGTTGTCGCATACGGCAACGTGGAGTTTTTGGGCCATAGGGCGGACAAGGTATCCCTGCTCGATGAGTTCACGGATAGGGATTTGGTGAACCTCCATAAACCCTGCGGTGCTTAATTTCTGCTTATCTAACCTATCTGGGGTAGCCGTGATTGCCACGGACGGCCCTCGGAAATTGGCACGCACGTTTGCCCAAGAGGACGCAACGGCGTGGTGTGCCTCATCGAACACGCAGAGTGCCACATCCATCTGCGGGGCCGAAAAGGACTTTTGAAAGACGCTAAAAACATCCCCCCGTATGCCAAAGCGTTCCATAGAAACCTTGGCTTGGGATAGGAGTTCCTGGCGGTGGGCGAACAAGTAGCAAGGGAGGTCGTGCTTCGCCTGCCAGCGACGCATAATCTCACAAGCCATCACAGTCTTGCCAGCCCCCGTGGGGGCGACAAGAAGCGGGTTCACGTCTTTAACCAACGCATCAATGCAGGCACTGATGGCCTGCTCTTGATACGGGCGGAGGGAAGGTTGTGACATTGGAGGAGAGGGAGGGATTTGAACCCTCGGTAGTTTTTAGGCTACGGAGGTGTAGCACACCTCTGCAATAAGCCGCTCTGCCACCTCTCCAAACATCAGAACGGGCCGACCATCGGGCCGTCGGAGTGCTTACGGAAGTAAGAACCAGAGTAGGCCACGCCTTCCGTCCCGTCACGCTTCGTGTATTTGCGTTCGGTGACGACGACCTTCAAGCGGCGACCGATGGAACGCTCGGCAACGGATTTGATGAAATCCTCGTCAATCTCGAACTCGCCACGGGAGATGTATCCCTGCTTTTCCTCGTCGCTTGCGGTAGCGGCCAAGAACTCGTTGAGGCGGGTGTATTCACCAGACTTGTCGGGCTTGTTGAAGATTTCGGAATAGACAGTCTCACCATCGGTGTTTTCGAGAGCGAACTTCACATAGAAGTCTGCTCGTGGTGGGAGGTAGTCAGTCTTGAAAGACTTGACGACGACCTCGTAAGTGCCTGGCTTCGTAATGTATTTACGTTCCTCGGCGGCATTTGGGTTGAACTTGAACGACATATTATTGTATGGTTTCTGGGTTGGGTTGGTTGTTAGGAAATATCAGTAAAGGCCCACTTGGGGATGGTGATGGAACGAACTCCGTCAGAGTATCCAGGCCAATTCCCGAAGGTCGAACACATCTTGTAGATGTTCACGGCCTTATCCATCAAGCGATTACCCTCTTGGATGCTGTCGTCAGATAGGGCGTAGGTGGCACTCGCATAGGGAGGTTCTTTTTCTACGGCGACCAGATAGAACTTCGTAGCACCCGTTAGCGTCATATAGAAAGCCGCTTGGACGTGATACTTGTAAGAAGCGATGTCACGGGAGAAATGCTCGATGCTGGCATCCGTCGTGGTCTTGACGTCCACGACTACGATGTTGCCTTCGGAGTCCTTCGCAACAAGGTCGGGACGGCCCTTGATTTTGATGCCGTTGTAATCGGCTTCGTAAGTCTGCTCGTAAGTAGGCTCGGTGATTTTGAGGTCGGTAAGGCATCCGTGGACGGACTTCGCCATAGCCGTAATCTCGGCGTTCTCGTCAGCGGTGATAATGTCCACCCCGTCTGCGATGGTAGCCTTAAAGTCCTTCCACTCCTTGCTTCGCTTATCCACATCGGGGCCGACGTGAACTTCCGATTGGAACACATCGAACTGCAAAGAGGCGAGGTGAACAAGACGCCCCATACGGAGTGCAGGGGTATCCTTTTTTTCTTCGTTGAGGAACGCCTGGTAATGCAGGGGCGACCGCAGGATTTGTTTAGCACCCGAATAGTTGAGTGCTTTGATTTCGTTGTATTGGCTCATAGATTTAGAGTATTGATTTCGACAGCGTTAAGGAAAGGTTGAGGGTTCTTCAAGATTGATTGCTCTGTGTCGGAGGTAATGTCATCAAGCCCCTGGCCGTCAAGCAAATGTCCCGTCTTTTTTAAGACAGACACGGCTGACTCAATTCGGTCAAGAGGGATAATCTCTTTCAACGAAGTCGGGCGTGCGGGTTTCTGCGGGATGTTGGCATCCATAATTTCCTCTGCCACATAGACTCCAAAGCAACACTCTGGGGCGATAAGGCGGACACCTTCGCTGACGGCTCTTGCGGTAAGCATACGGCGGGGCCACTTCTTCCAATTATCTTTGAGGGTCTTTCCGTCGGCTTTGGTAGCCGTTCCGTTCTCAATGTATTCCCTCATAGAAGCCGTAATCACAGCCTCCCCCTTGCCCTTACGGAAGGTCGCAATAACACACAGGTCGCTTCGGTTAGTCCATTCAACAGTCCCCCCCGCTTGGTGAAACTTGGCAAGAAGGGCGTCCGAACGGATAGCCAACTGTCCCTGGATGAAGTGATAGGTGCGTGCAAGTTCCAGCGGAGACTTACGCTCGGCAAGACATTGTAGGGCCAAGATTTCTCCTTGCTCTGGCTTGTCCAAGCCGAAGATACCAGACTTAAAAATAGCCCCCCCTAGGGTCTTGATAGCGGCCAGAGGGTCGCTCATCCTGTCATACACCTGGGTTTCTCCAAGCGGGACAGGGATAAGTTCGTCAGACATTGGCGGCGTCAGCGATGAGTTGGTTCTTGGGGATGCGACGAAGCACGCCTTCGATTACCACGTTGTAGTAGTGGCGTTCTTGGATAACAGTCGGCTTCAATTCACGGAACACTCGTCCGTCCTTGGAGACAACGTAAGGCGTGTCCTTGATTGTAGCCACAATGCTGGCCTTGTCTTTGTTGAGTTTCTTAATCATACGGGTATGGGTATCTGTTGGTTGGTTTTGTTTTTAAAGGTTATGTTGGATGGCGTGGTCAAGAAGGAGAAGTGCGTCAGCATTTGCAAGCGTTACTTTCAATCCTGGATGGCGGCGTTGGGCTTCGTCACGGAGTTTCCGCTTCCATTGGGCAGATGACATCTCCTTGCCCTTCGTCCCGATGCCTATGGTCTTTTGCCACTCTTGGGGTCGCACCTTAATTACACGCATAAGACGGGCCTCAAAGTGTCCGCAGAGATAGCCGAAGCCAAAGTGCAAGGTGGCGGTAGCGGAGGAAGGTATCATACGTCCTACGAACTTTGGCACGTCCTCAATTACTACTGTGTAGTCTCCAAAGGTTGCGGCCTGCAATTCAGCGTAGGTCAAAGAAGGGATGGGGTAGGCTTCAAAATCCCCATTTTCTTTTAATAGGGCATAGCCTCCGCTGGCACCTGGGTCAATGGCAAGATAGGTTTTCATCGGGTGGCTTGGTCAAACAGATTGCGGACACGAACAGCGGCGTCAATCTTTTTGGGTGGGCAATTTAAAGATTTAAATCCAGCATCTTTGTATGCCTTAAACCCAATAGAATAGCATAGATAAATCTGTTCTGGGGTAGGGTCTTTAATGCCTGCCGAGGTAAGGCGTAGCACGCACAGGCGGAGGAAGGCGGACGCAACGGCATAGGCAATCCTTGGGTTAGACAAGTCCGTGTAGGGGTAGGTCATTCTCCCCTCTTTTTTAAGTTGGGTATTGCCGTCTATGAAAGCGGCCTCGTGAAGTTGCCAAGCGGAATACGCCTTTCCATTATCCCCTACGGCCTGGTTGTCGTTGCCTGTCTCGACCATAGCGACAGCCCATACCAACTTATCGTGAGCCATAGCCGCCCGATACACGTCCGCCCGTCCTGGGCAAAACGTAATGGCAACGTAGGATAAGAGTGCGTAGGTGGGACTCATCGGTATTGATTGTAGAGGAAAGGGTTGTCCCCGACTATCTCCCTGGCTTGCTCCAAGAGATGCTCGTCGGTCGTCGGCCCCCATTTGTTGAGTTCCTTGGCGGCTTCTCGATACTGCTCCAAAGCCTGCCTGCGACGTTTGTTCGTGTAGTTCGCAATAGCCCCTGGGGGGGGCGGACATTCATTGTCCCACACTTGCACGAAATGATAGGCCAGCGAAAGAAGGTCTGGTTTTGGGTTCATAGACAATGATGATACTTGACAGCGGCATCCTCGCCAACCTCCGCCCATAGGCTGATGAAGTAGTCGGCTTGTTTCTGGGTCTTGAACTCAAAGGACTCGTAAAGGTTGCCTGTCTCTTGCTCGGTTTCATCGACAAACCACGTTACCTTGTCGGTGAGTGGGTCAACGAGCCGTTGCGGGATAAGGTCGATACAGGTTTGCGGGTCCTGGCTCATTTGCGGTATTCCTCCGTGGGGGTGTCCACCTGGGCGGCTTCTTTTTCAATCGGCTCTGGCACTTCGCATTGAGTCATCTTAATTCCGTATGCCTTCATCTCGGCTTCAAAGATGTGCCACATAATGTTTTGGTAGTCTCGGTAGGAGTTTAGTTTGTTGTGTTCCGCTACGTCCTTGCAGAGATAGGCGACGGCCTCAATAAGCCAAGCCATCTCAACGAAACTGTCGGCATCCTCGCATCGGCTAAGGTGGCAACTACCAATCTGAGTGCTACTTTCCTTTGTGCTGTATTGCGAATGGCTGATGTCGATGACGCTGTGATGCCTGGGGCTTCCATAGACCTCAACTCTTTTAATGAGCGTGTCATCAATCGTGAAGTTGAACTTAAACGGATTGCCACGCTTGCTGGTAAGGGTAATTACAGGGTCGCCACGTTCGTTAAACATTTTGTGCGAGACGTTCGGCACGCCTTCATTGACGCTCAGAGCCTCGGCAAGATTGGAGGAAGATTGGAGGACGTTATGGGCGTTGCGGACAAATTCCTCAAAGGTGGCACGCTTGGCACGCAAGATGTAGTTCTCACGCTCCGCCTCCATCGACTCACGGACGATTGGAGCGTGAGTGCGGAATACTTCATCACACTTCGCCTGGGCGTCATTGAAAGCGACTTCCTCGCCCTTCTTTAAAGCCCCCTTGGGGGTTCGCTTACAGGCGGACTGCTTACTCTGCTTTTCTGCAAGAGCGATGCGGAGTTCTGCGGCGTGCAAAACCACGTCCGTATTAGGCGTGAACCTGGGAAGCGGAAACCAAGACGGAGGCGTTTCGGGGGCGGTGGGGGTATCTTCGATGCTCATTTGTTTTTTATGGGTGGGTGGCTGGGTGGATAAAAAGGTTATTCATTAACCCCGCTATTACGCAAGGTTTCAATTTCGTTTTTTACGGCCTCGGAAATGTCCGAGTAGATGTGTTCATATCCTTCAAGGTTTCTACAAATGTCCTTCGCCTGGTCAATCGTAGGCGTAAAGGCTAACCGACTGCTTTCAGAGTATTCAATCACGTCCTGTGGAGTCCACATCGAATACCAGCATCCCATCTTGTATCGGAGGACGTAGTGGAGGTGGTTCATAATTTCATTAACCTCGGCTTCGGTTGCTTCCCTTTCTTCGGCAAACGCAATCTCACAAAGTAGTTTGTAAGCCCTGGCCTTGCGTGGCTCGTTAGTGGTAATGTTAAAGTCAAAAATGACTTCGTTTTCCCCCGTGGGTGTGTTTTCTTGGCTCATTTGTTTTTTATGGGTGGGATGTTAGAAAGTTTGGAGTCGCAGAGTTGGCAAACGCAACCGCTTTCTCCCTTTGAGGCAGATGCGGTATCGTAAGGTAGCACAGGAAACCAAAAGAGGATTTCAAATGCCTCACCACACTCCACGCAATAAGTTTTTTCTTGGCTCATAGTCGTAGGTTAGGATTTAGAGAGATTGTTTTTAATGTCCTTAAAGTTAGAAGGAGTCCAAGCGAAACCCTTGGCAGGGTAGTCTGCGTAGCACTCATAGATGCCGCCTGCGAAGGACACTTCTACATCCTGGGGGCAGTTGTCGAAGATGATAAACCAGAGGCCGTCAAAATAGGCACACCGTTTCACGGCTTCGCAAATACCCCTATTGCCGAGGTATTGTTGGCAGTTCTTTTTATTTGTTGCGGGTATCATTGGATTTATGGATTTGTTTTTACTTGGCAAGTGCGGCAAGGACTTCCTCTAACGTTCCATCGACTTCGGTAGATTGCCAGCCGTCAGTCGTGCAAATGCCGACACGATTGTAAGAGGACGTGCGGTATTTTTCTTCGAGCGAGTCCTTGAAATCGTGCATACTGAAAACCTTTGAAACAGTTTCTGGGTTGATTGCGACCCTGTTTTCATTGAGTAGTTTTTCCCAATCGGCTTCGGTTTTAAACCGATAACTTTCGCAAGTCATATGCTTTTGGAAGATGACGAACCTGGGCGTGGATTGTTTTTTCATAGTGCGGTGGGTGGCTTGTGTGGATAGAATTGTTTTTAATAGGGGGTGGGGTTCAAGAAAAATCTTTTTCTTTTTTCACGGACGTTTTGGCGGCTTTGATTTCCTTGCGGATGCGGGTAAGTTCACGCTTCGCCTTGTTAAGCCGCTTGCAAGCGGCTACGAGGTTGTCCCTGGCTGACGGGGAAGGCCATAGGTCAAACTTGGCAAAGGCCACGTTAACGTTTTCCTCGTGGGCGAGAATTACCTGCCGCTGGGTGATTTCTTGTGGGTGCATTTTTTTATTGGGTGGGGGTAAAGTTGTGGGCCTTGTTTTTTTACATCCCCTTTGAGTCGGTGGCAAAATCCTGTCTCAAAATTTCGTAGCACTCTTGAACGGATGAGGGTTCGTCCTCTAATTCAAGGCACTTTGGGTTGTAATCAATTTCGCAGATAGCGGCATAGAGATTAGAGCCCTGCCCTTGGTAATGATGTGCGGCAAAGTAGTAGGCGGCAATTAGGCAATCTTGCTCCCATCCCTCGTAGCGGAGGGAGGGCGTCAAAGCCCCCGCAAGGGAGGCTTTCATTTCTGACAGCGTTGGGTCTTTGGACATAGTTTTTTTATGGGGTGGGGGGTAGTTGGAATTTAGTTTTTTTTTTTTCCTGGCTCATCCCTCGCCATAGGCGGATTGGATTGAGACGTTGCTGTGGCAACAGCGGAGGTCGGAGTTCTCCCAATTCACGTCAACCCCTACGACTCGCCATCCGCAAGAGGACTTGTCCTCGATTGCCTCGGAGATAAGCCGAGCGTTTGCCTTTGCCGCATCGAAGGACAGCGAGTCGCCATCCGAGGTAATAAAATAAAGGGGGTAGCCACCTGGCCACGCCCACGCCCCATTTGCAAG
>Ga0194048_10000119_pt1 | contig 34534 bp, 33 predicted proteins | sample JunL225m_MetaG_FD_161685 | JGI IMG/M metagenome (GOLD analysis project Ga0194048, IMG submission 161685) | Anoxic zone freshwater microbial communities from boreal shield lake in IISD Experimental Lakes Area, Ontario, Canada - Jun2016-L222-5m | ecosystem: Environmental > Aquatic > Freshwater >...
CGGAGTGCGCCGTTCTGGTCGGCGAGGAGCAGCTGCATCTCCTCGGCAGCGCAACGGGCTTCACGCTCGGAGCGGACGAGGTCGCCGAGACGGGCGAGCACGAGGAGCGCGACAGTGCCGGCGACCATCGCCGCGGCGATCGTAGGGGTCGGAGCCCAGTCGGAGAGCTTCACCTAGAAGGCCTCGTGCTTGCGGTCGCTCGGCGTCACGCCCGCGAGCGGTACGTCACCGTTCGCGTCGGTCAGGTTGCAGACCGAGAGGATGTACTCCCCACCAGGGTTCGTCGTACGGGACGAGGCGGATGTTGTTCTTCGCGAAGTCGTGCGTGCCGCGGTAGGAGATGACGCGATTTGTGACGGTGAACGTGCGGTTCGCGTACGCATCTCCTGTCGGAACCGTGCTGCCGGCGCCGTCATGGGGAAACCGTCGCCGACGAACACGTGACGACCAGGACAGGGACGATCAGTGAGAGAACGAACCTGAGAACCGACGCGGCTCCGACCTTCGTTCCTCGAGCAGCGCGCATGTTGATCGCTCTGACTCTCATGACTGTGCTCCCGCTCCCGCTTAACCCCGAATAGACCGCTGACCGACGGGCAGCGGAACCTACAGATGGAAGCTAGGAGGTGCTCTTCAGGGCGCGGTCAAGCGACTCTCAAGACCTGCTCAAGACGGCCAGGCGAGACCCCGGCCACCCACGTGAACGCCTGCGGCGTCCCGTGCGGGTGTGGTGCGTCTCCTGCCGACTCGCGACGAGCTCGAAGTGGAACCGCCGACATAGTCGCTGCTCGTCGAAACAACTCGGATCAAGGAAACCCTCGCGATCGCTCTCGGGGACTGCTTCGTGATCGCAACGGCGGCCGCGCCGAGGCGATTCGGATGTGGTCAGTCGACGAGATCCGCCGACACGTCCGAGCTGAACACGCCGCGAAGTACGGGTCGCCGCGGGGCTAGACGCGCCCGCCTAGCGCAGCCCGACCGTCTCGCCCGCCGCGTCGATGTCGATGCGCAGCGCGGCTGAGGCCGCAGGCAGGCCCGGCATGGTCTGCATGTCGCCGCAGACCGCGACGATCCAGCCGGCGCCGGTGTAGGCGCGCAGCTCACGCACCGGCAGGATGAAGCCGGCCGGTGCGCCGAGAAGCGCCGGGTCGTGGGAGAGCGAGAGATGCGTCTTTGCCATGCACACCGGTAGGCCGCCGAGGCCGTCGCGCTCGAAGCGCGCGGCCTGCTCCTGCGCCTCGGGTGAGAGCGCGATCCCGGCGGCGCCGTAGGCGCGGGTCGCGATCGCCTCGATCTTGGCGGCGATCGGCATGTCGAGCTCGTAGAGGAAGCCCGGATTGACCGGCGCGGCCGACACGGCCACGACCGCCTCGGCGAGCGCGACCGCGCCCTCCCCACCCTTCTCGAAGCCGTCGCAGACCGCCACAGGCACGCCGAGGCCCTCGGCGAGGCGTACGGCGGCGGCGATCTCGTCGTCGGTGTCGCCACCGAAGCGGTTGACAGCGATCACCGCGTCAAGGCCGCACTCGCGCACGATCCGCAGGCAGGCTCGGAGGTTGTCGACGCCGCGCTCCATCTCGGCGATCCCACCCTCCGGATCGCCACCGTGGTGCTTGAGCGCCTGCACGGTTGCGACAAGCACCACCGTGGTCGGGACGATGCCGCCGAGGCGGCACACGATGTCGACGAACTTCTCGAACCCCATGTCGGCGCCAAAGCCGCTCTCGGTGACGACGTAGTCGGCGAGCTTCAGCCCGAGCAGGTCGGCGACAAGCGAGTTGTTGCCGTGCGCGATGTTCGCAAACGGGCCGCAGTGGACAAGCGCCGGTGCGCCCTCGGTCGTGCGCACGAGGTTCGGCTTGAGCGCGTCCTTCAGCAGCACCGCCATCGAGCCGGCGGCGCCGATCTGCTCCGCGGTGACCGGATCGCCGTCGACGGTCGCGCCGACGGTGATCGCCCCGAGGCGGGTGCGCAGGTCGGCGAGGTCGCGGGCGACGGCGACGATCGCCATCACCTCCGACGCAGCCGTGATGTCGAACCCGGTGTCGCGCGGCTCGCCGTTGACCGGGCCGCCAAGGCCAACCGTGATCAGCCGTAGCGCGCGATCGTTCATGTCGACGCACCGTCGCCAGGTGATCGACGCGGGATCGAGCCGAAGCGGGTTGCCGTGGACGAACTGCGACTCGATCATCGCCGCCAGAAGGTTGTTTGCCGCACCGATCGCATGGATGTCGCCGGTGAAGTGCAGGTTGATCCGCTCCATCGGGACAAGCTGCGACCGGCCGCCACCGGTGCCGCCGCCCTTGATCCCGAACACCGGGCCGAGCGACGGCTCACGGATGCACAGAAGCGGCCGCTCGCCGATCCGCGCAAGGCCCTGCACGAGCGAGATCGCCGTCGTCGTCTTGCCCTCACCGCCCTTCGTCGGGGTCATCGCGGTGACGCACACAAGGCGACCGTCGGGATGCCCGGCAAGCCGGTCGATCGCCGACAGCTCGATCTTTGCCGCGAAGTCGCCATACGGTGAGACCTCGGCGGGCTCAAGGCCGAGCGACGCGGCCAGCTCGGCGATCGGCCTCGACCCTGTCCGCATGCGGGAGAGCATACGCGGCCCAAACCGAAACGGGCCACACTCCGTATCCCATCCGGTGAACGCTGCACCGACAGGCCGCCTGCTCGCCACGCTGACTGCCGCAGCCGCCCTCCACGGAGCCGTCGGCTCGTCTGGCTGCCTCACGCTGACGGCGAACGGCAAGGCTGTGAAAACCCTCCCGAAGGGCCGCTATCGCATCTAGATCGCCGACACCACGGCGCGTCGCGGCTTAGAGCTCGCACCGTCGACGGGCCGCGGCGTAACTACGCTCACCACGACGGGGTTCGTTGGCACCCACACGTCGGTCGTTACCCTGACACCGGGCGTCTGGACGCTGCTTACCCCTACTGACAAGGCGTGGTCATCGGTCTCGATCCGCGTGACGCGCGCATGACGCCGGCAAACCGATTGAGCCCCTCTGTCGTAGTTCTTACGAGGGAGAGCACGCGATGACGAACACCCCCACCACACGACGTCCGCGCGCAGCCCTGCTCGTGCTTGCCGCGACGCTCGCTGTGTGCAGCCTCGGCGTCGGCACCGGCTCCGCCGCGGTGTCGAAGACGCTGCACGGCCTCGTCGGGCCAGACACGACGATCACGCTCACCTTCGACGACGGCAGCTCCGTCTCGACGCTCCCGGCAGGCACCTACACCCTCGTCGTCCGCGATCTCGCGAGCGATCACAACTTTCACGTCTTCGGCTCCGGCGTCGACCAGTCGACGTCGATCGACGACGTTGGCACCTCGACCTTCACCATCACGCTCCGCGACAACGCGACGTACATCTTCCAGTGCGACCCGCACCTCGACTTCATGATCGGCCACTTCCAGACCGGGAACGGTGCGGCGTCAGCAGACAGCGCCCTCGCCGGCGGCCCGTCGGGTGCGACGTCGAGCAGCTCGTCAACGAGCAACGGTTACTCCGGCAGCGCGTCGAGCAAGACCAAGGCCTCGGCGGCAAGCTCCCTCGTCGGAACGCTCCACGGCACTGTCGGGGCGAGCGGCAAGCTCGGCCTGGCGCTCAACGGCAAGTCCGTCAGCGTGCTTCCGGCCGGGAAGTACAAGATCATCGTCGCCGACACGACCTCGAAGCGCGGCTTCTCGGTGGGGCCCGCCTCCGGCGCCGCGACAGCGGTCTCCTCGACCGCGTTCACCGGTTCGCGCACCGTGACGGTCACGCTCAAGACGGGCCAGTGGAAGTTCTACTCGCCGTCCGACGCGGCGGGCACCACGTCGCTCTTCCGCGTCATCGGTAGCTGAGCGCCGTTTGACCGCGGCAGCCGCGGCACGCAAGATGGCTTGATGCAGCGCCGTCTCCAGCTTGTCCTGACCCTCACCGTCGCCGCAGCCGCCCTGCTCGCCGCCACGGCGCAGGCAGCGCCACAGCCCGACAGCCACGACCGCGCGCTCATCGTCGCTCTCGGCAAGAAGCTCGAAACGTTCGAGTCGGTCTCGTCGTCGACGAGTGGCGATGCGAAGCTCAAGGCCCAGCTCGACAGCTGCAAGGCGATCACGAAGGATCCGTCGACCATGTTCGCCGCGATCGTCGTGCTGATCCCGGCGCTCCTGATCGACGTCGTCAACCAGGCAAAGCCGCAGCTCGTCGGCCTGCACAGCCTCCTGACCGGGATGGACGCCCACGAGCCGCTCTTTGCCCAGTGGCTCGCCGCCGAGGCGCAGGAGATGGAGCTGATCCTCCGCTTCGACAACCACGGGAAGACAATCGACTACTGCAAGGCCGCGGCCGTGCTCCTCGACAAGAAGTCGACGCCGGCCGAGTTGCGTGCAGCGCTCGGCGTCGATCCATCGGTGGTCGCAAGCCTGTTTGCCTCGAACTCCTCCGCGCTGAGCGCGAAGCTGAAGCGGCTCAACCCTCAGATGCGGAAGTTCTTCATCGCCGCCGGGCTGACGTCGAAGGCCGCAGCGGCACTCACCCGGTAGCGCCCGCGTCGGCTCGCCCGGGCACGAAGCGGTCGTCGACGGCGATCAGGCCGAGGATCGCAAGCGCCGCACCGCCGATCGCCGGCAGCACCGACGACAGGCTCGGCGGCGCGAGCTCGAAGAAGGCGCGCATCGGCGGGATCAGCAACACCGCCAGGTACCCGGCGAACATCGCTGCGCAGAGCGTCGAGATCGCCGCGCCGCGCACCTTGCCCGAGGCCTCGAGCGCCAGGATCAGGAACAGCCCGACCAGCACGAGCACGGTCACGGCGACCGTCCGGGCGACGATCAACCGTGCCTCAAGCACGTTGAGCGTGAAGAGGTAGCTCGAGACGACCCCGAGGCCCGCCGCCGCACCCGCCGGGAGCGCAAACCGCGCGAGATCCCGCAGGAACGACGTGGCCGAGTACCGCCCGCTGCTCGGCGCGAGCGCGAGGAAGAACCCCGGCACGCCGATCGTCACCGTCGCCGCGAGCGTGAGCTGGCGCGGCAACAGCGGGTAGGCGGTGGGTGTCAGCCCGATCGAGAGGATCACGAAGACCGCGAACGCCGACTTCGTGACGAACAGCTTTGCGACCCGCTGGACGTTGCGGAGGATCTTGCGCCCCTCCTCTACCATCGCCGGGACGGCCCCGAAGTTGCCGCTCACGAGCACGATGTCGGAGACGCTGCGGGCCATCTGCGTTCCTGCCCCTTGCGCGATCGCGAGCCTTGCCGCCTTGAGCGCGGGAACGTCGTTGACCCCGTCGCCGACCATCGCGACGTACCGGCCCTCGGCGGTGAGCGCCTGGACGATCCTGCGCTTGCCGTCGGGCGAGACCCGGCCAAACACCGAGTAACTCCCGACCACGCGACGCAGCTCTGCGTCATCCTCGGGCAGCTCCGTCTCGGGATAGAACGGGCCGAGGATGCCCGCGTCGCGGGCGATCGCCGCGACCGTCTCGGGGCGATCGCCCGAGATCACCTTCAGCTCGACACCCTGGCGATGGAACCAGTCGACCGTCTCGGCCGCGTCGGGCCGGAGCTCCTCGGCGAGCAGCACGAGCCCGTCGGCGGCGGGGCGCTCCGCCTCGAGCTCGTCGGAGCGGCCAAGGGCGAGCACCCGGCGCCCGCCGAGCGAGGCCTCGTGGGCGGCGTCGGTGAACTCGCCAAGTGCGAAGTGCTCCGGCGCGCCGAGCACCCAACCCTGCCCCGCCCGCCGCTGGCCGCCAAAGCGCCTGCGGCTCGAGAACCCGACCTCCTCGTCGAGCGGCTCCGCCTCGCCGGGATAGGCGGCGGCGATCGCCCGGAGCGTCTCGTTCGACGACGACGCCGACGCCGCATACCGGGCAAGATCAGCCGCGAAGTCGACCGGGCCAACCAACCCGGCGACGTGCAGCGACGCCTCGGTGAGCGTCCCCGTCTTGTCGATGCACACGACGTCGACCGACGCGAGCGACTCGATCGCGTTCAGCTGCTGCGCGAGCGCACCGCGCCGGGCCATCCTCACAGACGCAACGGCGTAGGTGAGGCTCGCAAGCAGCACGAGCCCCTCCGGCACCAGCGTCACGACCGCCGCGACAGCCGTCGGCACGGCGGTGTGCAGGTGCGTGTGGCGGTGCCAGAGCGCGTAACAGAGCACGGTCGCAAGCGGCACCATCACCGCCACCAGCACGAGCAGCAGCCGGTTGAGCGACCGTTCGAGCGGTGAGCGTGGATGCCGAAACGAGCGTGCTTCCCCGGAGATCCTGGCCGCGTAGCTCTCGGCACCGACCGCGGTGACGGTGTAGGTGGCCGACCCCTCGACGGCGAACGAGCCCGACCTGACCGTCTCCCCCTGGTGGCGGGTCACGGCGGCCGACTCGCCGGTGAGGATCGACTCGTCGACCAGGAACGAGCTCTCACGCTCGACGACGCCGTCGGCGGCCAGCTGGTCGCCCGGCGCCAGCTCGACGAGATCGCCGACGACGACCTCCTCGACCGGAACCGCGCGCGCCTGCCCGTCGCGAACGACCGTCGCGACCGGGGCGACCAGGAGCGAGAGCCGGTCGAGGGCGCGCTTGGCGCGGATCTCCTCGGTTGCTCCGATCCCGGTGTTTGCCACCAGCACGCCGAGGAAGAGGGCGTCCTGCCACTCGCCAAACGCGAGGGTCATCCCGCCGGCGACCGCGAGGATCGCGTTGAACGGCGTCAGCAGGTTCGCGCGGACGATGCTCGCGTACGAGCGGCTCGACTGCGCACGCGGCAGTGCGCCGCGCTCGACCAGGAGCGTTCGCGCTTGCAGCTCCGTCAGGCCCGGCATCGCAACGGAGTCTCGCACCGGCCCGGGTGCCCTGCATCGTCCCCGCCCCCGATCACGCCGTACGGCAATTCCCCGACTGCCGCTCAGCGGCGGCACCGATGGACAGGCGGTGCACCTTCAGCAATGCTGTCTCCATGCCGGACAGCCTGATCCTCGTTGCGACCGACGGCTCCACCGCCGCCAAGGGCGCTGAACGTGCCGCACTCGACCTCGCGAAGGCGACGGGCGACCACATCCTCTTTGTCACCGTCTGGCGTGAGCTGCGCGGCGACTTCGGCATCCCGCTCTCGAAGCTCGTCCCCGAACTGGCCGACGTCCCACACGAGTGGGCAAAGGAGACCGCGGCGATCGCGCAGTCGGCCGCCGAGCGGGCCGGCGTCCATGCCGAGACCGAGGTGCGCCATGGCAACCCCGCCACCGAGATCTGCGCCGTCGCGACCGATCGGAACCCACGAATGATCGTCGTCGGCTCGCACGGCTGGGGCATTCTCGAGTCGATGCTGCTAGGCAGCGTCACCGAGGGGCTCGTGCACCACGCCCCCTGCCCGGTGCTCGTCGTGCCGGGCGCCGAAGCCGACTGACCGACCCCCTGCTCCCCGGTACCGTTGGAGCCGTGAGCATCGTCGTTCAGAAGTACGGAGGCACCTCGGTTGGTGACCCCGAGAAGATCAAGCGGGTCGCCCGCCGCGTCGCCGACACGGCCGAGGCAGGAAACAGCGTGTGCGTCGTTGTCTCGGCGATGGGCGACACGACCGACCGGCTCCTCGATCTTGCCCAGCAGGTCTCGTCCGACCCGCACCCGCGCGAGCAGGACATGCTCCTCACCTCGGGTGAGCGCATCTCGATGGCGCTGCTCTCGATGGCGATCCTCGACCTCGGCCACGACGCCGCTTCGTTCACCGGCTCGCAGGCCGGGATCGTGACCGACACGAGCCACGGCAAGGCGCGTATCGTCGAGATGAAGCGCGGCCGCGTCCACGAGGCGCTCGAGGAGGGTCAGATCGCGATCGTCGCCGGGTTCCAGGGCGTCTCGACAAGCCGCGACATCACGACTCTCGGCCGTGGCGGCTCCGACACCACCGCCGTCGCGCTCGCCGCCGCGCTCAACGCCGACGTCTGCGAGATCTACACCGACGTCGAAGGCGTCTACACCGCCGACCCGCGCATCGTTCCGACCGCACGAAAGCTCCACCAGGTTTCGTTCGAAGAGATGCTCGAGCTGTCAGCGACGGGAGCCAAGGTGCTCGCGCTGCGTTCGGTCGAGTACGCTCGCAACCACGGCGTCAAGATCCACGTCCGCTCGTCCATGAGCCCCAACGAGGGCACCTGGATCCTGAAGGAGGAAGACATGCTCGAACAGGCGATCATCTCCGGCATCTCGCACGACACAAGCGAGGCGAAGGTGACCATCCTCGGTGTGCCCGACCAGCCGGGAATCGCCGGCCGTGTCTTCAGGCCGCTTGCCGACGCCGGGATCAACATCGACATGATCGTGCAGAACACCTCCGAGGAGGGGCACACGGACATCTCGTTCACCCTCCCCGAGAACGACCTCGCGAACGCCGAGCCGATCCTCGAGACGCTCGCAAGTGACGTCTCGGCGCGCGGCTTCACCTGCGACACAGACATCGCCAAGATCTCCGTCGTCGGTGCCGGGATGAAGAGCAACCCTGGCGTCGCCGCCGACATCTTCGAGGTGCTCGCCGACGCCGGCGTGAACATCGAGATCATCTCGACCTCGTCGATCCGCGTCTCCTGCGTCGTGCGTGCCTCAGACGTCGAACGTGCCGTGAACGTCATCCACGAGCGACTGAAGCTCGCGGACGTGTTCTACGACATCGGCGAGTAGCGCACCCAAGCCCCAGGGACAGTCCCCGTTCGGGGACAGTCCCTCCGCGCAGCGCAGCCCCGCGCGCTCGTGATCAGTGCGCGTGGTCGTGGCCCTCGTGGTCGTGATGGTGGCCGTGGGCGAACTCGTGGTCGTGATCGATGACGCCGCGCGGGGCATCGGCGAGCTCGCCTGCCTGGATCCGGGCTGCCATGTGCTTCGACGCGGTGCGATAGATGGACCCGTCCTCGAACTCGATCACGGGATAGCTGCGCTGACCGCTGAGCGTGTCGAGCGCGTCACGCTTGCTGCGACGCACCGGCCCCGGAACGACCTCGTACTCGATCCCGGCCGCGTCGAGCTCGCGCTGCACGCGCCAGCACGGGTGGCCCCCGATCTTCGCCCACATGGCGGAACAGCGATGCAGCTTGACCTTCATCTCGACCTCCAGAGCACGTTGCGTTTCAGGGACTGTACGCCGAAAGGCAGCCGTCCCCTCTCGGGGACGGCTCTGGCACACGATCCAGGTTCCGTCAGGAGGGAGGGGGAACGGAGTCTGGCTCCGGCGGCGCTGAGCCACCGAGGTCTACGTGTGCTGCAAGGAAGTCGTCACGGCTGACCTCACCGCGGGCGTAGCGCATCCGCAGCGTTGCAAGCGCCTCGTCCGTACCCGGCTCGACCGCAGTCGCCGCCGAACCCCGAAGGTGCAGTGGGCGTCCGAGAGCGAACCTGACAGCGGCGAAGATCACGCCGCCGAACGCAAGCAGGAACAGCACGAAGCAGAGCGCGTGGAGCCACGGATGCCCCGACCCACCGAGGTGGTCGTGGCCGAAGTACGGGGAGCGATCGTTCATCATGCTCTGATCATGCCTGCGCGCGAACGTCGCGCGAGGCTCCGCGCTGAACTCTTAGGAAGTTCTATGCAGCGCTGGTCGCGCGGGTCCCGGCACCACCGAGCGCCGCACTCGCGGTCGCAGTGAAGAGGTGGTACAGGATCAGCAGCTGGATCAACGCGAGCGACTCCGACCGGTGCAGCTCAGTCCCGATCGTGAACTCGCCGAGCCGCTCGGTGCGGAGATGGTCGGCGAAGTGCAGACGGTGCCAGATGAGCTCCTCGATCGCCTCGGCGCGCTTGCGCTCGAGCCGGCCGGGAATGTGCAAGTGGAGGTCACCGTCCTCGCGCTCGTCGAAGCGGATCCCGTCGGGGGCGCCGTCAAGCACTGAGCGGAAGTCGGGGTGACGAAGCGACGGCCGCAGGACGAGCTCGGCATCGAGCTGCTCCTGGTCGCCCGAAGCGTTCGGCATGAACGAGACGACGATGTCGGCGTATTTCTTCTGCGGGCGGATGAACGCCTCCGAGTCAGGCTCGCGACGGTCGAGCTCACCGAGCACCTGATCGGTCGTGTACCCGCGGCGCGAGCAGTCGCGCTGCACCTTCCACTGGCGGCGGAGCTCCTCCGGCGGCGCAAGGTAGATGCGCACGTCATAGAGGCCGCGGAGATCCTCCGTCGAGTAGCCGAGCAGACCCTCGATCACGGAGAACTGCTTGGGGTCGACACGGGCAAGCGGGCCGAAGGTGCCGTCGTGATGCTGGTACACGGGCTTCAGGAACGGCTCCCCATTACGGAGGTGCCACATGTGCTGCGCCATCATGTCCATGTAGTTGCACTCGGGATCGAGCGGCGTGATGTTCCGCTCCGCGCGCTGCTTGCGGTCGTACCGGTGGTAGTCGTCGGTGCAGACGTGGGTGATGCTCCCCTCGCCGAGGACGCGCTCGAGACCACGCGTCAGCGTGGTCTTCCCGGCGGCGGAGTCGCCGACGATGCCCAGAGTGATCGACCGTCCCATAGTTCTCTCCCCTGTGTTAGTGGGCGCCCAATGCCGGCGCGTCGTCTTCGGGCTCGTGGTCTTCCGCGAACACGCTGCTCTTCATGATGTCGTCAGGCGTGATCGTCATGAGGTCTTCGCGGGTGAGCGTGCCCGTCCCGTCTGCAAAGAGCCTGTTTGCCTGGCGCAGGCGCGCGCGGTCGATCGAGTTGCGAACACTGCGGCCGTGGGCGAAGCGGGGACGGGCGACACGGCGCGTCAGGTACTCGCGGAACGCATCCTCGGCCCCTGTGCCGAACTTGTAGTTCTGGTTGTCGAGCATGAGCTGCGCAATCGCCATGAGCTCGTCGACGTCGTAGTCGGGAAAGTCAATGTGATGGGCAACACGCGAGGAGAGGCCCGGATTCGAACGGAAGAACTCGTCGATCCTGTCCTTGTACCCGGCGAAGATCACGACGAGCTTGTCGCGCTCGGCCTCCATCACCTGCAGGAGGATCTCGATCGCTTCCTGGCCATAGTCGCGCTCGTTCTCGGGCCGGTACAGATAGTACGCCTCGTCGATAAAGAGCACGCCGCCGTAGGCACGCCGAAGCACTTCCTTCGTCTTCGGGGCGGTGTGGCCGACGTACTGGCCGACGAGATCGTCACGGGTGCAGGCGACGACGGTCGGCTTTTCGATGTAGCCAAGCCGATGAAGCACCTCGGCCATCTTCATGGCAACGGTCGTCTTGCCCGTTCCCGGGTTGCCGGTAAACGACATGTGGAGCGACGGACGCTCCGACGAGAGGCCGACCTCGCCGCGCAGCTTGTCGATCAGCAGGAGCGCCGCGATCTCGCGGATCCGCTGCTTGACCGGCTTTAGCGCGATCAACTCCTCATCCAGCTGGTCGAGGACCTCCGTGATGTTGGTCTCTGCCAGGGCGGCCGCGAGGCTCGCCTCGGAGCTGATGACCTTCGGGGCCTCCGACGCATCGGAGGCCTTCGGCATGCCTGCCGTCGGCTCGACGGCACGCGTCGGCGTCACCCCCGACGGTTCCGGAGAATCCGGAACCGTCGGGGTGTCGCCTGCATTCGCGAAAGGAACTCGCGTCACTCCGTGATCACGCCTTCCAGGTTGCCCTGCAGTGCGGAACTGCCGACACCGACCGAACCTGAGGACTTCTTCAGGTGGACAAGCCGGTAGCGGATGACACGATCGCGGTCGTCCGTGCGCTCGAGCTGGAACCCGTGCTCTTCCGACGGACGGTTGACGATGAAACTGAGCGCGGTCGTCTGGCGGCCACGCCGCGAGTCGTACGCGATCACCTTGATGTAGGCCTGCGGGTACGCCTCGCGGCAGGCCCGGACCTCACGCATGCAGACGTCGTACTGGTCGACCGTCAGGTCGAAGCGGGGCAGGCCCCACATCTCCCAGTAGAAGTTCCGCGGGTGCGGATCGTCGGTGTACTCGATCGAGACCGACCAACCGTTCGAAATCGCGTACTTGATCTGTGCCTCGACCTGCTCGTCGGTGAAGTCCTCGAGAAACGAGAAAGCTCCCTGAGTGATTCTCATCTCAACCTCTCCTGTTAGCCGATCGACGGCGTCGCGAGGACGTCCGGCGTGTCGGTTGACTCGTAGTTGAACGTGATGTCCTTCCAGACCTGGAGCGCCGCGTTCAGCTCGGGGCAGCCCTTGGCTGCCTTCGCGAGGATGTCCGGACCTTCCTGGTAGTAGTCCTTGCCCTCGTTGCGAGCCTGGATGATCGCCTCGACGGCGACGCGGTTCGCGGTTGCACCGGCCCGGATACCCATCGGGTGACCGATCGTGCCGCCGCCGAACTGCAGGACGACGTCCTCACCGAGGTGGTGGAGGAGCTGATGCATCTGGCCGGCATGGATACCGCCAGAGGCAACCGGCATGACGGCCGGCATCGACGCCCACTCCTGATCGAAGTAGATGCCGTGCGCCGGGTTCTCCGGGATGAAGTCGTTACGAAGCGTGTCGTAGAAACCGGCAGTCGTGAGCGGATCGCCCTCGAGCTTGCCGACAACCGTGCCCGCGTGGATGTGGTCGACGCCCATGAGGCGGCACCACTTGGCGATGACGCGGAAGCTGACGCCGTGCGTCTTCTGGCGGGTGTACGTGCCGTGACCTGCGCGATGGAGATGCAGGAGCATGCTGTTTGCGCGGCACCACTTCGCCATCGACTGCATGGCGGTGTAGCCGATCGTCAGGTCGATCATGATGATCGGGCTGCCGACCTCCTTGGCAAACTCGGCCCGCTCGTACATGGCCTCCATGTCGCCGGCCGTGACGTTCATGTAGTGACCCTTGACCTCGCCGGAGCCGGCCTGGGCCTTCTGGACGCCCTCGGTCGCGTAGAGGAAACGATCCCTCCAGCGCATGAAGACCTGCGAGTTGATGTTCTCGTCGTCCTTCGTGAAGTCGAGACCACCGACGAGCGCCTCGTAGACGATCCGGCCGTAGTTCTTGGCCGAGAGGCCGAGCTTCGGCTTGACGGTCGCGCCGAGAAGCGGGCGGCCGAACTTGTCGAGGAACTCGCGCTCCATGACGATGCCGTGCGGCGGGCCGTGGAACGTCTTCACGTAGTGAGTCGGAATGCGCATGTCCTCGAGGCGCAGCGACTTCAGCGGCTTGAAGCCGAAGACGTTGCCGATGATCGAGGACGAGAGGTTGGCGATGGAGCCTTCCTCGAAGAGATCGATGTCGTACGCGATCCGTGCGATGTACTGATCGGTGCCCGGAACGGCGTCGACCCGGTAGGCCTTGGCCTGGTAGTGCTTGTGATCGGTGAGGCGGTCCGTCCAGACAACCGTCCAGGTCGCCGTGGAGGACTCTCCCGCCACTGCAGCAGCGGCTTCGATCGGATCGACACCGGGCTGCGGAACGATCCGGAAAGCCGCGAGGATGTCGGTGTCCTTCGGAACGTAGTCTGCGTCGTAATAGCCCATTTCGGCATACGGCGCGACTCCGGAGTCCCAGCGCTTCTTGTTCTCGAGGCTGGTCCCGTCAGTCGGTGATCCACTCATGAAATTGTCTCTCCCGCTCGGTCGATGGGTACTGCGAGGTTACGACAAGCACTAATAGAGTGCAAATAAGAGTTTGCGTGTTTTTCATCGCGTAAAACTTATATGCCGGTCTCACCCGTGAGCCTATCACCGCCAACTCCCCGATCTGCTTGAATCGATCCATGGCTGCGCTCTACCGCAAGTACCGTCCACAGAGCTTCGCGGAGGTCGTCGGCCAGGAGGCGGTCGTCCGCACGCTGACGAACGCGATCGCCTCCGACCGCATCCGGCAGGCCTACCTCTTCGCCGGTCCGCGTGGGACAGGCAAGACCTCGCTCGCCCGGATTCTCGCCAAGTCGGTCAACTGCACCGAGGGCCCGACCGCCGCCCCGTGCGGTCTCTGCAACTCGTGCGTCGGGATCACGAACGGCAACTCGCTCGACGTGATCGAGATGGACGCGGCCTCCCAGCGCGGGATCGACGACATCCGCGACATCCGCGAACGCGTCATCCTGCAGCCGGTCGAAGGCCGCTCGAAGGTCTACATCCTCGATGAGGCCCACCAGCTCACCGATGCGGCCTGGAACGCGCTGCTCAAGCTGATCGAGGAGCCGCCGCCGCACCTCCTCTTCATCTTCTGCACGACGGAGCTGCAGAAGGTGCTCCCGACCGTGCGCTCGCGCTGCCAGACCTTCGTCTTCCAGCGCCCCCGCCCCGCCGAGGTCGTGCGCAAGCTGCGCCGGGTCGCCGACGCCGAGCAGATCGACGTGCCGGACGCCGCGCTCGCGCTGATCGCCCGTGGCGGACGTGGTGCCTACCGCGACGCCGAGTCGACCCTCGACCAGCTCTCTGCCTCGACCGGCGGTGCGATCACGGTGCAGGACGCCCTCCTGCTGCTCGGCGCCGTCGAGGAGGAGGTGCTCTTTCGCATCTGCGACCTCATCGTCGATGGCGACACCGCGGGGCTGCTCGTGTTCCTGGAGGAGCTCTCCGAGCGTGGCCAGGACATGGGTCGGCTCGTCTCCGACCTGCTCGAACACCTTCGCCACCTGATGCTCGTCCAGCACACCGGAGAGGTGCCGGACACGCTCCCGATCACCGACGAGACCCGCGAGCGGCTCCGCGAGCAGGCCCACCAGCTGCTCGCCCCGACCGTGCTACGCCTGATCGACCTTCTGTCGGTCGCACTCGACGAGCAGCGCCACGGCGGCGATCCGCGGCTGCCGCTCGAGCTCGCACTCGTGAAGGTAACCCGTCCGGGCTCCGATCTGTCGCGCGAGTCGCTCGCCTTCCGGCTCGAGCGCCTCGAGCACGGCGCACCGCCGCACGCACCTGTTGCCCCCGCGGCCGCACCGCCGGCCGCGGGCCCGCCGGCCGCGCCGACTCCTCCCGCACCGGCCCCACCCCGCGCCGAGCCGGCGTCGCCCGAGCCCCAGCCCGTCGCCGCCGTCGACACCTCCGTCGCCGTCGGGGAGACCCCGCCCCCGGTCGCGCCCGCCGAGCAGCCCATCGCCGCCTTCGACCCGTCGGCGATGCCGGCCCTCGACTTCGGCCAGCTCGTCGAGGCCTGGAAGCGATCCGTGCTCCCGGCCGTCGAGGCCCGCTCGATCCCAACCGTGTCGGTGCTCCACGAAGGGCACCCTGCCGCCCTCGATGGCGAGACGCTCACGATCGAGTTCCCTCCCGAGTCGTCGTTCCACCGTCAGCGCGCCGAGGAGCCGAAGAACGCCGGCATCCTGCAGGATGCCCTCTACGAGATCACTGGTCGTCGGCTGGAGCTCGTGTTCGCCGTCGGCGAGAACCGCCGCCCCGCAAGCGACGAGGCCAAGCGGCCCGTGACCGAGGATGAGCTCCAGGATCTCCTGAAGAGCACCTTCGGCGCCCGCCAGGTCGAGGAGTAGCCCGACCCGCCCGGCGGCTCCGGCCGACCGAGCAGGGCACAATGGCGCGATGTTCAACGGCTCGGTCTTCAGTCCATCAGTCGAGAACCTCGTCGCGCAGCTCACACGGCTCCCCGGCGTCGGGCAGCGAACGGCGCAGCGGCTTGCGTTTCACATCCTTCAGCGCCCGACGGAGGAGGCCCTCGCGCTCGCAGCGGCCCTGACCGAGGTGAAGGAGCGCGTGCGGTTCTGCCGCGACTGCGGCAATCTGACAGAGGACGAGACCTGCGCGATCTGCCTCGACCCGCGCCGTGATCGCTCGATGATCTGCGTCGTCGAGCAGCCCGTCGATGTCATCTCACTCGAGCGCACCCACGAGTACCGGGGGCTCTACCACGTCCTCGGTGGCGCACTCAGCCCGATCGACGGCGTCGACCCGAGCGATCTCCGCATCGACGAGCTGATCAGCCGGGTCGAGGCAAACACCGTGCAGGAGGTCGTGCTGGCAACGAACCCGACCATGACGGGCGAGGCGACGGCCGCGTACGTCGCCGATCGGCTGCGTCAGCGCGTGCGCGTCACGCGCCTCGCAAGCGGCCTTCCGGTCGGCGGCGACCTCGAGTACGCCGACGAGGTCACGCTCGGCCGAGCACTCTCAGGGCGACGCGAGATCTAGCGGTCTACAATCGAAGATGATGAAACGCGCCGCCGGCCTCGTCTTCGTCCTGCTTGCCATGCTCGCGTTCGCGGGCGGCGCTGCCGGTCACCAGACGACGGTGGTCGCGACCCTCAACGGCTCGTGCGGCTCTGAGGACACCTTCGACCCGTTCGGCAGCCTGATCAAGAGCGTCGAGACGTGCACTGCGTCCGGCCACTGCGAGTGTGACGGCAGGACGGCGCTCTCCTACCAGACGGTCACCGCGTTTCCCGGCTCGCGCGTGATCGCCCGCATGACCGGCTCGATCACCGCGACGAGCGCCGCCGGGAGCGTCCGGGTGATGCTCGGCGGGAAGCGCGATGCCACCGGCCCGTCACACGGAACCTGGACGCTCTCCAAGGTCTCGGGGTACGCCGGCAAAACATTCAAGAAGAGCGGCACCTTCTCGAGCGACGCGGCGATCGGCTCGGCCATCTTCGGCACGAACGGTCATCGCGTGACCATCAAGATCACGCTGCTCAACTGGTTCTCCTAGAGGCATGACTGCCTCCGGGCGGCCGGTACCCTTCGCCTCGTGAGGCTCAGAACCGACACCAGCATCGGCGTCGTCGGAGCGACGGGCGCCGTCGGCACCGTCACGCTCGGGCTGCTGCGCGACCGCGGCTACTCGAACATCCGGGCGTTTGCCTCGGCCCGGTCCGCCGGACGCGATCTCGACGGTGTCGTGATCGAGGAGGCGACCCCCGAGGTTCTCGAGGCCGGCGGAGTCGACATCTTCCTCTTCTCGGTCGGCACCGACTCCTCGCGCGAGCTCGTCCCGCACGCGGTGAAGAGCGGCGCGGCCGTCATCGACAAGTCGTCTGCTTACCGCCTTGAGCCCGGGATCCCGCTCGTCGTGCCGGAGGTGAACGGTGCGCGCGCCTTCGAGGGGCCCGGCATCATCGCGAACCCGAACTGCTGCACGATCCCGCTCGCCTGCGTCCTGAAGCCGCTCCACAGCGCCGTCGGCCTGACCCGCGTGCGTGTCGCGACCTACCAGTCGGTCTCCGGCGCGGGCGCGAAGGCGATGGACCGCCTCGCGAACGAGGACTCCTCGACCCACGACCTGCGGATGGACTGGGAGTTCGACGGCGAGGAGTTCGACGAGGAGTCAAAGCTGCGCGCCGAGACGCAGAAGATCATGGAGCTGCCCGACCTGCCGCTCCAGGCGACCTGCGTCCGTGTCCCCGTGATGGTGGGCCACGCCGAGGCGATCTGGATCGAGACCGACGAGCCGCTCTCGGCCGACCAGGCCCGCTCGATTCTCGGAGCGGCGCCATCGATCCAGCTCGAGGAGTTCCCGTCGCCCGGCAAGGCCGCCGGCATCGACAACGTCCTCGTCGGCCGCATCCGCAATGACCCGACGGTCGAGAACGGCATCGCCCTCTTCCTTGCGAGCGACAACCTCCGCAAGGGTGCCGCGCTGAACGCGATCCAGATCGCCGAGCTGCTCATGGCCGGCGACCGCACCGCCGCCTAGCGACCGCTCAGGGACGCGGCGCGGGAAGCGGCTCCGGCAGGAACGCCTCCTTCACGACGCGCAGCACCCTGTCGCGACGGCCCGGAGCGACAGGCACGACACCGTGCAGGTCGAGCCGGGCGAGCCCGATCCGCCCCGCCGCGCGAATGACCCGGAAGCCGAAGTCCTCGAGGAAGTCGGCGGGGAACACCGTCCGATGCACGCGGAATCGCTCGTAGGCAGACTCGCCCTCGGGGTAGCGGTAGGCAAACGTCTCGATCGAGGCGGCGCCCCGGTCGCGTGCCTCGCCGATCGCCGCCAGGAAGAGCGACTGCAGCACCCACGGGCTCGACTCGTCGACGATGTAGGCACACGCAACGAACACGGCGTCGTCCGAGGGCGGCCCGGCCGGGAGCTCCTGGGCGCGCGGGAAGAGTGACGCGGGGCCGTACTGCATCGAGCCGAGCACGCGGCCGTCGTCGTCGTAGTACACCGTCCCGAAGGCGCCGATCTCGTCCTCGACCTTCTCGGCCCAGCGATCCTTCTCGGCCGTTCGCCTGCCGCGTGACTGCCACCAGACGCAGTCGTGACACACCGCTGGCGCCGTCAGCAGCGTCAGGCGGTTGAGCGGCGCCAGCTTCGGCGCGGCCAACTACGCCTCGAGCTTCTCGATCACCGGGGCGACCGAGACGACGTGCCGCTTGAACTTCAGGTCCGACTCGTCGAGCCCCGCCGCCACACCGATCAGCTGCGAGAGGTGAAGGATCGGCATCTGGAAGTCGCGGCCGGTCTGCTCGCGGAGCTTCGACTGCCAGGCATCGAGCGAGAGGTGACAGAGCGGGCACGGGGTGACCATCGCGTCGGCCCCGGCCTCGATCGCCTGCTCGATCGGCTGAATCAGCTCCGCGAGCGCTGTCTCCTCACGCGCCTGGATGATCGGGAAGCCGCAGCACTTGAGCTTTGCCGGGTAGTCGATCGCCTCACCGCCGCAGGCCTCGATGATCCGCTCGAGCGAGCCCGGGTTGTTCGGGTCCTCGAACCCCATCACCTTGGACGGGCGAAGGATCTGGCAGCCGTAGAACGGCGCCACCTTCAGCCCCTTGAGCCCCTTGTGCGCGGCCTGCTGGAGGCGCTCGTAGCCCTCGCCCTCGGCGATCTCCCAGAGCAGGTGGCGGACGTCGACGTCGTTCTCGTAGGCCGGCACGCCGACGGAGAGCAGGTTCGAGTTGACGCGAGCGCGAAGCTCCGGGTCGCCGATCAGCTGCCAGTTCGCCTGGCGCAGGTTGAGCGTGCAGACGTTGCAGACGGTCAGCAGCGTGTCCGAGCCGGTGTCGGCGGCGTAGGCAAGGATGCGGGCGTTGAGATGGAGGTAGTAGTCGGGCTCCGCCTCGTGAATATCGCCGGCGCCGCAGCAGGTGACCGACTCGAGCTCGATCAGCTCCAGGCCGACCTTCGGCGCGAGCGCCCGGGTCGAGGAGTCGAGCTCCTTCGCCGAGAGCGACGCGAGACAGCCCTTGTAGTACGCGACGCGCTTCATTCGGCCGGTCCTTCCTTCTCGCTCGGGAGGTACGGCGCCGGGAACGAGCCTGGGCCGTACGGGTCGTGTGCACTGTCATGAAAGCCGTGCTGGAGCTTCGCCAGGCCGCGCTCGCCCTGGACGATGCCGGCGAACCCGCCCATGTCCTGCTCGCGCAGCAGATCGTGAAGCCGACGGGACTCGCGCACATCTCTTGCGACATGCGGCGGAAACGGGGTCGGAACCTTGCCGGCGCGGGCAAGGCCGACTGCGAACTTGGCCTGCTTGATCGACTCGATGATGCCCTGCGTCTTCGGAACGAGTTCGGTCTCGCGCAGCCAGCCTGTGGTCTTCGCCGAGGTGACGAACCACTTGGCGTGCTTCGCGCCCATGTCGCGGTCGATGCCCTCCTTGATCGACTCGGCACCGAGCTTTGCGATCGCCTCGCGCGGATCGACGCCCTTCGGGCAGCGCTCCGTGCAGTAGTAGCAGCGGGTGCATTCCCAGAGGCCGTGCTCGCCGCTCAGCGCCTCGAGGCGGTCGACCTTGGCACCGTCACGCGGATCACCGACGAAGCGCATCGCCTTGGCGAGCGCCTGTGGGCCGACGAAGTCGGGGCTCGACTCCATCGTGTTGCACTCCGAGACGCAGAGACCACAGTTGATGCAGAGCGACTCCTTGTGCACGGCGTCCATCCGCTCGCGCGAGATGATGTGCTCGCGCCCGGCGGTCGGCTCCAGGTAGCCGGCCTTGAGGTACGGGTCGACGGAGCGAAACTTCGCCCAGAACGGCTCCATGTCGACGACGAGGTCCTTGACGATCGGCAGGTTGCCCATCGCCGAGATCACCGGGATGCGGCCCTCCTGCGCGATGTCGTACATGCGCACCTTGCAGGCGAGCACCGAGACGCCGTCCATCCGCATCCCGCACGAGCCGCAGATCATCATCCGGCAGCTCTTACGATAGGCAAGCGACCCGTCGTGGCGCTCCTTGATGATGTCGAGGACGTCGAGGAGTGTCGCCCACTCGGGCGCCTCGACCTCGTACTCGCGCTGCGCGCGTTCACCGGTGGCGGAGTTCGACCGCCAGATCTTCAGGGCGACCTTCATCCGTTGCCTCCGATCGTCGAATCGCCGCTCTCGACCTGCGCTGCGGGCGGCTCGGACACGGCCACCTTGCCACCGACCGTGAGGAAGTCCATGGTCAGAAGCACGCGCGCCAGCTTCGGCTTGGCCGGATCGAGCCGCGCGCGGTAGTCGAGGGCGACGCGCCGGATGAAGCCATCCTTGTCGATCCACGCATCAACGGGAGCGTAGACCGCGTGGGTCAACTGCTCGATCGGATCGGTCGCCGGAAACTGCCTGACCGTGACCTTGTAGTGCGTGAGGGCAAGTCCGCCGAGCGCCGTGGAGCCGACCTTGGTCGCGCCGGTGACGCGGGCGAGAATGCCGAACACGTCGGCCGGTGTCTCGGCGGTGAGCCCCTTGAAGTCGAAGCCGAGCGTCGCACCCGAGGTGGCCAGGTCGATCTTGATCCACTGCTTCCCCGCGGGAAGCGCCCCCGCGATCAGCGGCGAGCGAAGCCAGATCGTCTCCTGGTTGAAGATCTCCTCGACGGAGGTGTTGCCGCTGCCGCCGCCCAGCGTGAGGGTGTAGCTCCCGATCTCCTTGACCGTGTCGTAGACACCGCTGCCGTTGAGGTTCAACATTGTCGTGCCAAGCACGAGCCGCCCGCTCAGACCGAGCTTCGAGATCGGCTGGGCCGCTGTCGTCGTGACGGCGTCGATGAGTTCCTGGGCGGCGGGCGAGGCCATCGGGGCGGCCGCGGCAGTCGTCGTCGCCTGGGTCGTGGTCGTGGTGGCGGTGCCGCTGCCGCCGCACCCGGCCGACACGAGGGCGAGGGCAACGACGGGGACGAGCGCGAGGTGGCGCATCAGTAGGACCGCGACTCTGGCTGCCACTTCGTGATCGTGACGGGCGTCCAGTCGAGCTCGACCTTCCCGTTCACGAGGCGCGTGCGTGAGTGCTTGAGGAAGTTCTCGTCGTCGCGCTCGGGGAAGTCGTCGGGCCGTGCGTGGGCGCCGCGGCTCTCGGTGCGGGCGAGCCCGGCGGTGAGCATGCACTCGGCAATCTCGATGCACGAGCCGAGCTCGAGCGCCTGCGTGAGGTCGCTGTTGAAGATCTCTCCCTTGTCCTCGACGACGACGGAGCGGTAGCGCTCCTTGAGCGAGGCGATCGTCTCGATCTGGGCCTCCATCTGATGCCCACGGCGGAACACGCCGAAGTTCTCGAACATCGAAGAGCCGAGGTCGTCCCGGATCTGCCAGGGCCGCTCGCCCTCTGTCCGTGCGAGCAACTCGCCCAGCTCCCGCTCTGCGTCGGCGAGCGCGGCTGCCGAGATCTCCGCGCCGCCGCGGGCTGCGAATGCGCCCTCAGCTGCCGCCGCGCCTGCGCGCCGACCAAAGGTGATCGTCTCCATCAGCGAGTTGCCGCCAAGGCGGTTTGCACCGTGCACGGAGACGCAGGCGGTCTCGCCCGCGGCGTAGAGGCCGGGCATCTCGGTGAGGCCGTGAACGTCGGTCGAGACGCCACCCATGTGGTAGTGGGCACCCGGCCGAACGGGCACCGGCTCGTAGATCGGATCGACGCCGGCGTAGGTCATCGCAAGCTCGCGCGAGCCGGGCAGCCGCGAGATGATCTTCTCGGCGCCGAGGTGACGCATGTCGAGCATCACGTTGCCGTTGATGCCCCGTCCCTGATCGATCTCGGTCTGCTCGGCACGGGACACGACGTCGCGCGAGGCAAGCTCGATCGCGTTCGGCGCGTAGCGCTCCATGAAGCGCTCGCCGTCCTTGTTGATCAGATAGGCGCCCTCACCGCGACAGCCTTCGGTGAGCAGGATCCCGGTCGGGTAGAGCGTCGTCGGGTGGAACTGCATGAACTCCATGTCCTTGAGCGGCACCCCGGCGCGCAGCGCCATCCCTGTCCCGTCACCCGTGCAGGCATACGCGTTCGTGGTGATCCGGTAGACGCGGCCGATCCCGCCCGTTGCAAGCACGACCGACTTGCCGCCGATCGCCTTGAGGCCGCCGTTCAGGAGATCCCACGCGATCACTCCACGGCAGCGGCCGCCGTCCTCGACGAGCTTCCAGGCGAAGTACTCCTCGTAGACCTTGATCCCGCGCTTGACGAGCTGCTCGTAGAGCACCTGGATCAGCACGTGACCTGTGATGTCGGCGGCGTAGACGGTGCGTGGCGACCCACCGGCGCCAAACTTGCGTTGCGCGAGCTTGCCGTCGTCGCCCCGGCTGAAGACCGCGCCCCAGTTCTCCAGCTGGTAGATGTCGCCCGGCGCCTCGCGCGCGAAGATCTCGATCGCGTCCTGGTCACCGAGGAAGTCCGAACCCTTGACGGTGTCGCGCGCATGCGACTCCGGATCGTCCGTCCCCTCGTTACCGAGCGCAGCGTTGATCCCGCCCTCGGCCGCGCCAGAGTGGCTGCGGGTCGGGTGGAGCTTCGAGACGACCGCAACATCTGCACCGGCATCGAAGGCTTCGATGGCCGCCCGCATACCGGCACAGCCGGCACCGATCACGAGTACGTCGTGCGCAGCGTCCAAGAGACCGGAGGCTATCGGAACCGCACTCGGGGTGAGGTGCTCAGACCTTCGGCCCGCCAGCGCGAACCTCAGGGTCGACGTCGGGGAACTTCTCGAAGTTCTCCTCGAACATCCGCGCGAGCTCGAGCGCCGTCGCGTCATAGGCGGCCGGGTCGCGCCAGGTACCCCGGGGATCGAGCAGCGTGCGGTCGACGCCGGGCACCGAGACGGGCACCTCGAAGCCGAAGATCGGGTCGGTGCGGTACTCGACGTCGTCGAGCTTGCCGTCGAGCGCGGCATGCAGGAGCGCGCGCGTGGCCTGGATCGGCATCCGGTGGCTGCCCGGCTCTCCGAACTGGCCGCCCGTCCAGCCGGTGTTGACGAGCCACATCCCCGGGCGATGCTGGCGGAGCTTCTGGCCGAGGAGCTCGGAGTAGACAGCTGGAACCTGCGGTAGGAACGGCCCACCGAAGCACGGGGAGAACGTCGGGGCGGGATGGGTGGCCCCGATCTCCGTTCCCGCGAGGCGGGCGGTGAAGCCCGAGAGGAAGTGGTACCGGGCCTGCGCGATCGTGAGCCGCGCGATCGGCGGCATGATCCCGAACGCGTCCGCCGTCAGGAACACGACGTTCTTCGGGTGTCCGGCGAGCTTCGTCGGGAGCGAGTTCGAGATCTGCTCGAGCGCGTAGGCGGCCCGGGTGTTCTCGGTCTTGGCGTCGCTGTCGAGATTCAGACGGCCGCGCGCGTCGATCACGACGTTCTCGAGGAGCGTCCCGAACGTCTGCGTCGTCCCGTAGATCTCGGGCTCCGCCTCCGCCGAAAGCCTGATCACCTTGGCGTAGCAGCCACCCTCGAAGTTGAAGATCCCGGTGTCGCCCCAGCCGTGCTCGTCGTCACCGATCAGCCGGCGCTGCGGCTCGGCCGAGAGCGTCGTCTTGCCGGTGCCGGAGAGGCCGAAGAAGATCGCGACGTCGCCGTACGTCCCGACGTTCGCCGAGCAGTGCATCGGGAGGACGCCCTCGAGTGGCAGCTTGTCGTTCAGCAACGTGAAGACCGACTTCTTGATCTCACCGGCGTAGTACGTGCCGCCGATCAGCACCTCCTGGCGCGTCGGATGGATCGCGATGAACGTGCCGCTGCGCGTGCCGTCGACCTCCGGATCGGCCTCGAACGCCGGTGCGTGCAGCACGAGCGTGTCGGGGCGGAACGCGTCGAGTTCGGGGTCGTCGAGCCTGATGAACATCACGCGCGCAAACAGGGCATGGTGGGCCATTGGCGTGACCACACGCACCGAGAGCCTCGAGGTCGGATCGGCGCCGGCGAACGAGTCGGCGACGTACAGGTCGCGCTCCGACAGGTGCGCGGTGACCTTGTGCCTCAGCCGGTCAAACTGCTCCTCGGTGAGCGGCTGGTTGACCTTGCCCCACCAGATGCGCCTCTCTGACCCAGGCTCGCGAACGACGAACTTGTCCTCGGCCGACCGCCCTGTGTGACGGCCCGTCTCGACGACGAAGGCACCACCATGCGCGATCGCGCCTTCTTCACGGCGCAGCGCATGCGTGTAGAGCAGCGGCGTCGTCAGGTTCCAGTGGACGGAGCCCTTCGGATCCAGACCGTGCGGGACAAGGCTTCTCTGGTCGATCGGCGCGCCCACGGGCCGATTTATCATAGGTCGGCCGCTGGCCCGACGCCGAGCGCTAGATCTGCCAGTCGCCGCCGACGAGCACCGGGATTCGCTCGCCGCTCGCGGTGACACCGGTGACCACCATCTCGGGTGATCCGATCATAAAGTCGATGTGGATTCCGCTGACGTTCACGCGCTCGGCGTCCTCCGCCTCGACGGCGAACGGGAAGCCGTTTCCGAGCGCAATGTGGCTGGCGGCGTTCTCGTCGAGGAGCGTGTCGTAGAAGACGGTGCCGAGCGGGCCGATCCGGCCGTGGCGGTCAACGAGTGCCACCTCGCCGAGACGGGCCGACCCATCGTCGTAGGCGACCTTCGACTGCATCGCGACGCCGTTCTCCTCGGCCTCGACCTCGACCGCGCGGCCTCCCTCGAAGCGAACCTTCAGACCGCGGACGATCGCGCCGTCCTTCAGCACGAGCGGCTTGGTCGAGGTGACGTACCCCTCGGTGCGCGTCGGGTCGGGAGTCGTGAAGACCTCCTCGGTCGGGATGTTCGGCATGTGCCAGAGGCCGTTGCGCGTCTCGAAGTCGGCAGCGAGCCAGCGGCCGGTCGGCAGCAGCCCGACGGCGAGCTCCGTGCCCGGGCCCTTGAACTCGAGCCTGTCGAAGTGGCAGTCGGTCAGGTTCTTGGCGGAGGTCTTGAGCGTCGCCATGCGCTGCTCCCATGCGGCGCCCGGGTCGGGCTCGTCGAGTCGGAGGACGTGCCAGAGCTCCTGCCAGAGCTTCTCGTACGCGGCGTCCGGATCGAGCCCAGGGTAGACGAGCTTGGCCCAGGCCGGATGTGGGCACGGGACGATCGTCCAGTTCGTGGAGCGGTCGTCGATCACCTTCGACGCCTCCTTCAGCCACGGCAGCATGTCGCGGCCGAGCCGTGCGGGGTCGAGGCCGTTCAGCACGTCGGGCGCGACGATCCCGGCAAAGCCGATGCGTGCATCGCCCCTCTCGCCCAGCGTCACGAGGCGGTTGGCGTACCACGGCGGCACGAAGTCGAGCGTGTCCTCGTTCGCGTACGCGATCCGGGCGCGCTTGACGTACGGGTCGAAGTACGCGACGTCGACGAACCGAGCGCCGCGCTTGTACGCAGCCTCCGCGATCGCGCGTGCGAGCTCCTCCTGGCCGACCGTCGGCCCGAGAGCGACGACCTGGCCCGGCTGCACGTTTGCGCCGTGCACAGCCAGTTCCGCGAGGGTGTGAAAGCGTTCGTCCACGGCAGGCGATCGTACCGGGGGCGCGAACAGGCTGCTTGTGACCATTTCGGATGCGATCGACCGTTACCTCCACGTCGCCGGCATCTCCGAGGCGACGCGGAAGGCCTACGGCGCCGACCTCCGCGACTTCGTCGAGTGGTTCGGTGCCAACCGGCCGATCGAGGAGATCGATGTGCGCGTGCTCTCCGACTACACCGCCGACCTCGGCCGAGCTCGCCGCGACGGTGGCCGGCTTGCGCCGTCGACGATCTCGCGTCGCCTCGCCGCTGTCCGCTCGCTTGTCCGTCATGCCCTCGGCCCCGCGCGCGTGCCCGACGTCCCGCTCGCACCGCGCCACGTGCAGCGTCTCCCCGACGCGCCCAAGGTCAGCGAGATCGACGCGCTCCTCGCCGCCACCGACCCGTCGGCTGGCCCGCTCGCGCTGCGCAACCGCGCGCTCCTCGAGCTCGTCTACTCCGCCGGCCTGCGCAGCGCCGAGGCGGTCGGGCTCGACCTGATCGACGTCGACTTCGAGCAGGAGCACGTTCACGTTCGCGACGGGAAGGGCGGCAAGGATCGGATCATCCCGCTCGGCGAGGAGGCAGCCCACTGGATCGCCTCGTACCTCCGCACCGCGCGGCCGCAGCTCGCACGCGGCGCCGAGAACGCGGTCTTTCTCTCCGCCCGCGGCCGACGTCTCGACACCTCGTCGATCCGACGGCTCCTGCCCCACCCGCACAGGCTGCGCCACTCATTCGCTACACACCTGCTGGAGGGCGGTGCCGACCTGCGGACGATCCAGGAGCTGCTCGGCCACGCCTCGCTCTCGACCACCCAGATCTACAGCCATGTCGATGCCAAACGACTCCGCCGTGTCTACGACCGCTCCCATCCGAGATCCTGAGGTCGAAGGGTTCCTCGCGCTCCTCGCCGCACGGCGGGCGGCGATGACCGTCGATGCCTACCGGCGCGATCTGGCGCAGCTCTCGGCGTTCCTCGGCAAGCCGATCTCGGCTGCGACGCTCGACGAGCTCGAGCAGTACACGGCGAAGCTCCGTGACGACGGGCTCTCGACGGCGACGGTGGCGAGGCGCACCGCCGCGGCACGCACGTTCTTTCGCCACCTCCAGCTCGTCGGAGCGCGGGGCGACAACCCGGCGGCCGAGCTCGAGCTGCCACGCCGGACACGAAAGCTGCCTCGCACGCTCTCACCCGCAGAGGCCGAGCGGCTGATCGAGGCCGCGAACGCTGCGACCCCGCGCGGCCTGCGCGACCGTGCGCTCGTGGAGCTGCTCTATGGCACCGGGCTGCGTGTCTCGGAGGCGATGAGCCTTGAACGAAACGGCGTCGACCTCGACGAGCGCCTGGTGCGCGTGGTCGGGAAGGGCGGAAAGCAGCGGATCGTCCCCGTGGGCCGCGAGGCCGTCGCGGCGCTCCGGCGCTACCTGTCGCGGGGGCGGCCGCACCTCGACCGGCGCCACCGGCCCGAGCTGTTCCTGAATGCGAAGGGAGGCGGGCTCACTCGCGCCGGCGCGTTCCTGATTCTGCGTCGGCTGGCGGCAGCTGCCGGGCTCGAGCCCGAGCGCGTCCACCCCCACCTGCTGCGTCACTCGTTCGCAACGCACCTGCTGGAGGGCGGCGCCGACCTCCGTAGCGTCCAGGAGATGCTCGGGCACGCCGACCTCGGAACGACCGAGCTCTACACCCACATCTCGAACCGTCGCCGCCGCGAGCTGTACTTCAGCGCGCACCCGCACGCCAAGCGGCGTGACGACGAGCCTGCCTAGCGTCCCTCGCTACCTGGCGGGGCCGGACTTGCGACGCAGGATCTGGGCGACCTTGGAGGCCGCGTCACGGAGATCCTTGCTCTGCTCGTCGTTTGCAGCGAGGCTCGTGAGGATCGCGATCGTTGCGCGGTCACCAGAGCCGTTTCGGAGAGCGACGATCGCAAGACGGCGGACGGCGTCGTTGCCGTCGCGGTCTGCGAGATCGTGCAGGAGCGCCCGCAGGCCGTTGATCACGCCGGGATGGTCGCGCGAGAGCGCCTCGAGCGAGAGGAGGGCCGAGCCGCGACAGGCCGGGCTCTCGTCCTCGAGGCCGCGGCGAAGCAGCTCGAGCTTCTGGCGGAAGCGAAACTGGGCGATCGCCCGATACGCAGCGGCGCGCTCGCGGTAGTCGGCCGAACGGGCCGCCATCTCGAGGTCGTCGTCCCACTGCGTGCGCAGCGTCGCGAGCTCCTGCTCGGCGCCTGCCTCGGCGAGAGCGTCGGCCTTGGCTGCTGCCTCGGCGAGGTTCATGGGCGTTCCACCGACCGAGTCAGCCGACCGGTGATCGCCGTCTCGACTGCGTTCATGCCTCCGAGACCGGGCCGAAGATCGTCCACGTGTCGAACGCTACCGCATTCACTTCGCGGTAAACCCGACGCGAGCCGAGCACCTTCCACGAGGGGCCTGGCCCGCGGGACCGTACAATCCGCATCCCGATGGCACATCGCGTCACACTCATCCCCGGAGACGGAACCGGCCCAGAGCTCACCGAGGCGACCCGCCGCGTGCTCGAAGCGACCGGTGTTGCGTTCGAGTGGGACGTGCAGCCTGCCGGCGCCGACGTCATGGCAGCCCACGGCGGCAACCCGCTTCCCGACGAGACGCTCGAGTCGATCCGCCGAAACGGCGTCGCACTGAAGGGCCCGATCACGACGCCTGTTGGTGACGGCTTCCGCTCGGTCAACGTCGCCCTGCGCAAGGAGCTCGACCTCTACGCCCAGGTGCGCCCCTGCAAGACCTACGAGGGCGTCCGCACCCGCTACGAAGACGTCGACCTCGTCATCGTCCGCGAGACCACCGAGGACATCTACGCCGGGATCGAGTTCGAGCACGGCACGCCCGACGGCGTCGCGCTGATCGACTGGCTCACCGCGCACGGCCAGACGCTCCCCCAGCCCGACTCGGGGATCTCGATCAAGCCGATCTCGGTCAGCGGTACCCGCCGCGTCTTCGAGTTCGCGTTCGACTACGCGCGCAAGATGGGACGCCACAAGGTGACCTCCGTCCACAAGGCGAACATCATGAAGTTCACCGACGGCCTCTGGCTGCGCGAGTCACGCGCCGTCGCCGAGCAGAACACCGACGTCGAGTTCGAGGATCGGATCGCCGACAACATGTGCATGCAGCTCGTGCAGCGCCCCGAGGAGTACGACGTGCTGGTGCTGCCGAACCTGTACGGCGACATCATCTCCGACCTTGCAGCCGGCCTCGTCGGCGGGCTCGGCGTCGCGCCGGGTGCGAACTTCGGCAAGGGCGTTGCAGTGTTCGAGCCGACCCACGGCTCTGCCCCGAAGTACGCCGGCCAGAACAAGATGAACCCGCTTGCGCAGATGCTCTCCGGGATGCTCATGCTCCGTCACCTCGACGAGCACGACGCGGCAGCCCGGCTCGAGAACGCGATCGCCGATCTGATCCGCGAAGGCAAGAGCGTCACGTACGACATGAAGCCGCATCGCGACGATCCGACCGCTGTCGGCACTAGCGATGTCGCCGACGCGCTGGTAGACAAGCTCCAGCAATGAGCGCAAGGGCGAAGATCACCATCGTCGGGGCCGGCAATGTCGGCGCCACGTGTGCTCAGGTGCTCTCCGTCCATGACTACGCCGATATCGCCCTCGTCGATATCAAGGAGGGCCTGCCGCAGGGCAAGGCGCTCGACATCAACGAGATGGGCGCGGTGCTCGGGTACGAGCCGAACGTCGTCGGGACGAACAGCTACGCGGAGACCGCCGGCTCGACCGTCGTCGTGATCACCGCGGGCCTCCCGCGCGCGCCCGGAATGAGCCGCGACGATCTCGTCAGCACGAACGAGAAGATCGTCGCGAGCGTGATCGCGCAGGTCGTCGAGCACTCACCCGACGCGATCATCGTCGTCGTCTCGAACCCGCTCGACGCGATGTGCCACGTTGCGAAGACCGTCTCCGGTCTGCCGCGCGAGCGCGTGCTGGGAATGGCCGGCATCCTCGACACCGCTCGCTTCTCGACATTCATCGCCTGGGAGACGGGCACGTCGGTGAAGGACGTGCAGACCCTCGTCCTCGGGGGGCATGGCGACCAGATGGTTCCGGTCGTGAGCGCGACCCGTGTAGGCGGCGTGCCGCTGCGCAAGCTCGTCTCCGACGAGCGGATCAGCGCGATGATCGAGCGAACGGCGAAGGGCGGCGGCGAGATCGTCAACCTGCTCGGCACGTCGGCCTGGTACGCCCCCGGCGCCGCAGCCGCGCAGATCGTCGACTCGATCATGCTCGACGAGAAGCGCGTCCTTCCGTGCGCGACGTACCTCGAAGGCGAGTACGGGATCGACGGGCTGTACGTCGGCGTTCCAGTCAAGGTCGGAGCGCGCGGGATCGAGGAGATCGTCGAGCTCGACCTCGACGAGGACGAGCAGACCGCCCTGCGCCGGTCGGCGGACGCCGTGCGTGAGGTCGTCGGCGTCCTCACGACCTGACCCGCACCACTCCCTCTAAGCTCAGACAGTGGCGTCCGCCCTCCGTGTGCTGAGGCTGTTCACGCCCGTGCGGCTCCTCGGCGTGCTCGCCACCGTCCTCGTCACGACCCTCGTGCTGTGGGTCTTCCCGTCGAGCGACTACATCTTCCTGCCCGACAAGGCGCACCCCGTTGCGCCGCTCGTCACCGTCCAGGGAGGGCATGACCCTCACGGCCCGGGCGCCATCTACTTCGTCGACGTCTACATCCGCAAGGCGACCGTGCTCGAGACGTGGTTCGGCGGCATGCACGACGGAGCCGACCTGCATCCTGCGTCTGACGTAGTCCCGCCTGGCGTCACGAGCGCGGAGCAGCAGACGGTCGATGCCGGCGAGATGCGGACATCGCAGGAGATCGCAGCCGCGGTCGCGCTTCGCTCGCTCGGTGAGAAGGTGACGTGGAAGGACACGGGCGCGCTCGTGACGGCCGTCGAGCCGGGCTTTCCGGCCGTCGGCAAGCTGGCGCCCACGGATGTGATCATCAAGCTCGGAGCCACGCGCGTGCGCACGCCCGACGCGCTGTCGGCTGCGATGCACGCACTCGCGATCGGATCGACGGTGACGTTCACCGTCCGGCGTGGAACACACACCCGTGTCGTCGTGCTCCACACGGTCGCGTCGGCCAAAGGCTCACGGCGAGGTGTCGTCGGAATCCTGCTCGACCGCGCACTCGCGATCGAGCTTCCGCGTCGCGTCTCGATCGACGCCCACGGGGTCGGTGGCCCGTCTGCCGGACTCGCCTTCGCCCTGGAGGTGCGGGAGGAGCTCGGACACGACGTCACGCACGGGCATCGCATCGCCGCGACCGGACAGATCCTGCTCGACGGAACGGTGCTTCCGATCGGCGGGATCAAGCAGAAGACGATCGGTGCGCGGAAGGCCGGCGTCGACACCTTTCTCGTCCCCGCGGGAGCAAATGCGACCGAGGCGCGCCGCTACGCAGGCGGAATTCGAGTGATCGCCGTGAAGAGCTACAGCCAGGCGTTGCACGCTATGGCAACGCTCCCCCAGGCCGCCTGACGAGGGTGCGAAACCCGCCTCTTCGAAAGGGGCGGAAACTGCGCGTTTTCATTCCAGACAAGCCAGGCAGGACTCTCGATGCGCGCGTAGGATCGCGTGTCGTTGATGCCGTCGCCCCGCCCCTCACAGACAGCGAAGGCAAACAAGCAGGCCGCCTCGTGCCAGGACTGCTACTTCCATCGCCGCAGCCTCTGCGCGCTCTCGCTCGAGCAGCCGTGCTCGACCTTCCGAGCGGCCGGTGTGATGCTTCAGCCGCCGCGCCAGGCGCCGCTGACGCCGCGTCCGATCGCCGCCGTCGCCGTCGCCTAGCTGTCGCGCAACACCGCAATACCGCGACAGTCCCTAACACCGGGACTTTCCCGCGCGTGTGGGAGCTGCGGCCCTTGGGCGGCTGAGGTCGGTTAGCCTTCGAGTGCGGCGGCGAGGCGTTCGATGCCCGCGTCGATCTCGTCCGGCGTGACGAAGCTGTAGGCGAGCCGAAGGCTCGTGCCGCTTCCGCCGAAGTCCGTGCCGAGGACGGCCGTGACACCTTGCGCGCGCTCCATGACCTGCTTGGCGACGTTCCCGGCCGGAAGCTCGAGCCAGATGAAGTAGCCGCCCTCAGGGTGCGACCAGCGGGCCTCGGGCATGTGCTTTGCGAGCGCGGCCAGCATGGCGTCCCGCCGCAGCTTCAGCAGGTCGTTGATCCGGCGGAGGTTCGGCTCGAAGAGGCCACGGGTGATGTACTCGTAGACGATCGCCTGACCGAGCAGCACGGGACTGATGTAGGTCGAGTTCGCATCCTCGATCATCCCACCGGCCATGTCACCGGGGAGGATCGTGAAGCCGACACGGAGGCCCGGCGAGATCGTCTTCGAGAACGACGACGTGTAGATCGTCGTCTGGCCGGACAGGTCGAAGTACGCGGGCACCGACTCGCCCTCGAAGCGAACGAGGCCGTACGGGTCATCCTCGACGATCTGGATCCCGCGTGTCTGGGCGATCGAGAGGATCTGCTGGCGGCGCTCGACAGGTGCCGTGCGGCCGGTCGGGTTCTGGAAGGTCGGGATCGTGTAGAAGAACGCGGGCGAGCCAGGCGTCACCCGGAGCTGATCCTCGAACTCCTGCGGCAGCACGCCGTGGTCGTCCATCGTCAGCGTGACGAGGCTCGCGCCCTTACTCAGCAGGATCTTCAGCGGCCGGTCGTAGGTCGGCGCCTCGACGAAGACGGTCTGGTGGCGTGCCATCCGCTCGGCGAGCAGGACGAAGCCCTGGAGGCCGCCGTTCGTGATGACCACCTGGAAGGGGTGCACGTTGAACCACTGGCCGATCAGCTCACGCAGCGGCGTGTAGCCGGCACCGGTGCCGTAGGAGAGGATCGTCTTGCCGTCGCGCTCGAGAACGGTCTTGGCGCAGTCGGCGAGCTCTTCAACGGGGAGACATTCGGGCGCGGGAACGCCGCGCGCAAAGGAGATCGTGTCCATAGCCGTCGAGTGTAGAGGCTATCCCGCAACCAGCGCGGCAACTTCTGAGGGAGTCGTGCCGACCGAAATCCCGACTGCCTCCAGGGCTGCCTTCTTCGCCTGTGCGGTTCCCGACGAGCCCGAGATGATCGCCCCGGCATGGCCCATCGTCTTTCCCGGCGGGGCCGAGAAGCCGGCGATGTAGGCAAATACCGGCTTGGTCATGTGCTCGGCAACGTAGCGGGCGGCCTTCTCCTCCTCGTCACCGCCGATCTCCCCGACGAGGACGATGCGCTCGGTCTCCGGATCGGCCTCGAACCGCGCCAGGATGTCGACGAACGACGAGCCGACGATCGGGTCGCCGCCGATCCCCACGACGGTCGAGTTGCCCAGGCCGAGACCGGCCAGCTCGTGGCCGATCTGGTAGGTCAGCGTCCCCGAGCGCGAGACGAGGCCGACGTCGCCTTCCCGGAAGATCGCGGCCGGCATGATCCCCGCGTTCGCCTTGCCGGGCGAGAGAACGCCGGGGCAGTTCGGCCCGACGAGGGTCGTTCCACGGAGGCGAAGGTAGGCGTAGAGCCGGAGCATGTCGTGCGCCGGGACGTGCTCGGAGATACAGACGATCGACTCGATGCCAGCGTCGCAGGCCTCGTAGATGGCGTCCGCGGCAAAGCGCGCCGGCACGAAGACAAGCGATACGTTCGCCCCGGTCTGCTCGCGGGCCTCGACGACCGTGTCGAAGACGGGGACGCCGTCGACGTCCTGGCCACCCTTGCCGGGGGTGACGCCTGCGACGAGTTTCGTGCCGTAGTCGCGGTTGCGAAGCCCGTGGAAGCGGCCTTCGCTGCCGGTGAGCCCCTGGACGATGAGCCGCGTGTCGCGGTCGATCAGGATCGCCATCAGCCAGGCCTCCCGCGTAGCGCGATGCGCTCCATCGCGAGCATGCCGTCGGCGCCGACACGGTCGGCGAGGAGCTCGCGCGCCCGCTGCGCGTCCTCGCCGGTGGCGCCGGTGCGCTCGAGCCACGGCCGGAACTCGATCGGAACGTCGAGCACGCGGACATCCTCGACGGTCAGGCCTGCGGCCGCGAAGTGCCCGCGCCACTCCTCCTCGGTCAGGTTGCGGCCGTGCGAGGGATCCCGCAGCACCTCGGCCAGCTCGCCGTCCTCGCCCATGTAGAGCGTGTCGACGACGATGACCCGCCGCCCAGCGACGCGGGCAAGCTCGCGCACGGATGCGGCGACGTCGACGAAGTAGTGTGCGGCAACCCGCGTGACCGCGAGGTCGAAGCTCGCGTCAGCAAACAGCAGCTCCTCGGCGAAGCAGATGACGTCGGGCACCATCCCCGGCGAGGAGTCGCAGGTCGTGACCGCGAGGCCCGCGTCGCGCAGCCGACGGGCGACGTGCCCACCGCCCGTTGCAACATCAAGCGCGGTCGCGCACCCTGCAGCCCACTCGACGACGAGGTCGAGGTCGGCGCCCTCGCTGTGGGCCTTGCTCGAGCGGTACACCTCGGCGCGATCGCTCCAGACGTCGGTCATGCGGCCAGCTCCACGGCGCGGCGTGCGGCGTCGATCATCGTCGGCTCGACGTAGAGCCCTGGGTGGCCCGCGAGGAGCGCGCGGCCCTCGGCGGCGTTCGTGCCGTCGAGGCGAACGACGACGGGGACCGCGAGGCCGATGCGCTCGATCGCAGCGAGGATCCCGCGGGCGACCTCGTCGCAGCGCACCATGCCGCCGAAGATGTTGAGGAAGACCGAGCGGACATCGGGGTCGCGGATGATCACGTCAAGCGCGGTCACGACCCAGTCGACCGATCCGCCACCGCCTCCGAGGTCGCAGAAGTTGGCAGGACGGCCACCCGCGACGACGACAAGATCGACCGCCGCCATCGCAAGACCGGCGCCGTTGCTGAGGATCCCGACGCTGCCGTCGAGCTTCACGTATGTCACACCCTTCTCGCGGGCGTAGGCCTCGAGCGGATCTGCGGCGCTGATGTCGCGCAACTCGGCAAGGTCGGGGTGACGGTAGAGGGCAGCGTCG
>Ga0194048_10000120_pt1 | contig 34443 bp, 31 predicted proteins | sample JunL225m_MetaG_FD_161685 | JGI IMG/M metagenome (GOLD analysis project Ga0194048, IMG submission 161685) | Anoxic zone freshwater microbial communities from boreal shield lake in IISD Experimental Lakes Area, Ontario, Canada - Jun2016-L222-5m | ecosystem: Environmental > Aquatic > Freshwater >...
TTGTGCTCACCGAGAATTAGGTGAACATGATGAAGCTTTGACTGCGTTTCAGGAAGCCCGCGCTATCTTTAAGGAAATTAAAGAAGTAGTAAATGTGGCAAGGTGCGATCAGAAAATTGCACATTGCTATATAGAACTAGGCGAGGGCGAAACTGCGCTCGCTGCGGCTCAGAAATCGCTGGACGTATTTGTGACCGCTCATGATCACCGCCGCGAAATGTATTCGCTTCTTGAGCTCGGTAAAGCGCAAGTCCTTTGCGGCAAAGCCCCTGAAGGTCTGGAAACCCTAGAAAGAGTGCTTGATACAGCGACTGATTCAGAATGGAAAGATTTTGAGTTTATTGTTGAAGTCGAGAAGAAGATTGCCGGAGTTCTTCGAGTTTTGGATCGAAATATCGAAGCAGATGAAATTGAGCGCCGATTAACAGCGATAACTGAGGTTATTCAAGATTAATTAATTGTTATTTAGGTGCTGCATAGCCCATGCGTACATTGCAATAGCTCCAGCCGCTGATGCATTCATTGATCTAGTTGAACCATATTGGCGAATAGCGAGTACTTCCGTACAGACTTCCACCCCCTCATCTGACATGCCAGCGCCTTCTTGTCCAAAGAACATAACGCATTTGCGCGGTAGTGAGCTCGATTCGATTTCTTTTGATATTGGCAAGTTATCGATTCCAACAATTGGAATCGAATTATTATCACACCAGATTTTGAAATCAGCCACAGTCGGGTGATGGAGTACGTGCAAATACTTATCGGTCACCATTGCTCCGCGTCGATTCCAATCGCGTTTCCCAACGATATGAACTTTGCTGACATTGAAGGCATTTGCAGTTCTAACAATTGAACCAATATTTAAATCGTGCTGCCAATTCTCAATTGCAATCTGCAAGTCATGCCGTTTTGTATCTAGATCAGCAACTATCGCTTCAACTTTCCAATAACGATAATGGTCAAGAACATTCCGGCGGTCGCCATTTTCAAGCAATTCTGCGTCTAAGCGTTCATCTTCGGGCCATGGCTTAGGATGAGGACCTACTCCAACAACGGGGTAGAACTCACCTGGTCCAATCACTGCTTCGGTCATGGTGTAACTGTAGTTGGAGGCGGCTTGAATAATAAAAGCGCTAAAGGTTGGAACTGGCTTCCGGCCTACATAGCCCTTGGAACCGTATGGGGATGTTCCTTTCTATTTATTAAAATGGGGTTGGAATTTCTCACGCCATTCGGAGTTGCCTTTGGGCGTTGTGCACTAGGCGCGATTACATTGTTAATTTATTCAAAAATTAGGGGGATTTCATTTCCGCGTGAACGTCATATCTGGATCAAATTATGGCTCCTAGCTTTAATCCAAAATATTATTCCAGGAATCCTTTTCGCATTTGCTGAAGTACGGGTCACCTCGGTCTTAGCTGGGATTATTAATGCAACAACTCCGCTTGTAACCTTGATCGCAATTTTGATTGTATTCCGCGAAGAGAAGCCAAGAGGCTTTCAGATAATTGGTTTGATAATCGGCAGTTTTGGCGTACTAATCGTCCTCGGAGTTTGGAAAGGGCTAGGCCATAACAATCTCGTTGGAATTCTTGCTCTACTTGCCGCAGTGACATGTTACGGAATCTCTTTTCCATATACTAAAAAATTCATCATTCCATTAGGACTTAAACCCGAAGCTGCTGCAACAATGCAAATTACTGTTGCTGCAATCACCCTATTACCGCTCTATCTTTATGACGGAATAGCAAAAGATGAATTTCGTGTAGCTCCATTACTTGCGATGCTGGCCTTGGGGGCGTTTGGAACAGGTTTTGCCTATATTTGGAATTTTAAAATCATTGCTGCTGCTGGGAGTTCGATCGCAAGTACAGTCACATACGTAACGCCCGTAGTAGCCGTAATTGTTGGTTGGATTTTTAAAGGTGAGCACATCAGTTCGAATCAACCCATAGGAGCAATAATTCTGGTGCTCGGCGCAGCAATCTCTCAGGGTCGATTCAATAAATTAAGGGCATAATCGCCGCATGAAGTTTTATGGTCGCTTAATTGCGTTATTTACTGTCATTGCGTCCTCTATCGTCGGCATTACTTCTTCTAGCGCACTTGAAATGCCAGCAGCTTTTTTATCTCTTTCAAAGACAGCGGTATTGAATAACCCTGGAATTATGCTGTTAGATCCAGTGAGTAATGAGATTGTTTATGAAAACAATCCAGATGTTACTCGAGCTCCAGCGTCAATTCTTAAACTTGTTTCTACAACTTCTGCTTTAAAAACCTTCGGTCCGGAGAAAATCTTTTCAACCACTATTAGTGCGACTGAAAAAAGTAACAAATTTGTTTTAATCGGTGAGGGTGATCCCTGGCTTACAACTAGCGCCCTTGATGCTACAAAATACCACCGCGCTTTTCTCCCATATCTAATTAATAAAGCAATCGAAAAGTCTCCTGATGTAAAAGCGATTTCACTAATGTATAAAAATATCTATTATCAAGATATTCAGGCATTGCAGAAATATTACAAAGGAAAGTTAAAGATTTATCCACACCAAATTTCAAACACAACCGATGTAGCACCCCCTCTTGCACAAATTAATTCACCTAAGCTTGGTTCAATTATCGAATTCACTTTATTGTGGAGTGATAATTTGTTGGCGGCCAGAATGTCGCTCATGGCGGCAAAAGCGCAAGGATTTCCGGCAGATGCCACCGGATTACAATTCTCTTTTGAGAAGTTGTTCACAGAGCTAAACATTTCATCAGCGGGATTCGTCGTTAAGGACGGCGCTGGCTTATCGCACGAAACCCGAATCTCGGCTCGCACGATTGCAGAGCTACTTGTTAAGATTAAAACCGAGCCAGACCTTCAAACAATATATTCGGGGCTACCGCTTGCTGGGGTTTCTGGAACGCTTAAGCATCGTTTTATAAAGGATGCGCCAACAGCAGTCGGACTTATTAAAGCAAAGACGGGCTGGATCGATACAACCGTTAGCCTGGCAGGCTATGTGAACGTTGGCGAAAAAGTTTATGTCTTTACGGTGATTGCTGATCGACTAGCAAATCGTGAAAGTGTTCGGCAGGCAGCAAGAGTTGCAATCGATAAAATGCTGGCAACAATTGCAAAACCTGATACAGAAGTTCCGCTCACTACGCCTGAACCTGAGCCTTCCGGAGGGTCAAGCCAATGGGTAAATACCGAGGTAAAGTAACCAGGTGACCGACGAAAGAAAAGGCTTCGCAGTAGCGCCATATATAGCGCTGATGAAGCTGCGCGTCGTTGAATTACTTCTCGTTACAACACTTCCAGCGCTTTTTCTTGCGTCACACAAAGTGCCGGGCCTCGTTGTTACTGCAGCAACTTTAATCGGCGGGACGCTTGCGGCAGGGGCATCAAATGCATTCAATATGGTGATTGAAGTAGATTCAGATAAATTGATGAAGCGGACTAATAAGCGCCCACTCACAACTGGCGCAGTCTCAATAAAAGCGGCCACGATTTTCGCCACCGTTATTGCCATCATTTCGTTAGCAATTTTTTGGGTTTGGACTACCCCGCTTGCGACCTACCTAACACTTGTAGCAATTCTTTTTTATGTTCTTGGCTACACAATTGGTCTTAAGCGCAGAACTTCGCAGAACATTGTTTGGGGTGGAATTGCCGGATGCATGCCAGTACTTATTGGATGGGCTGCGGTTACAAATTCTCTTTCCGCAACGGCGTGGTTTTTCTTTCTATTAATTTTCTTCTGGACCCCACCTCACTTTTGGGCACTTGCGATTAAGTATCGTGATGACTACGAAGCTGCAGGGATCCCTATGCTTCCCGTAGTTGCATCAATCAAAAATGTGCGGATTCAAATGTGGTTCCACACAATCGGAATGGTTATTTCCTCAATTGCGGTCGTCTGGAGTGCCCATTTCACTTGGTGGATTTGGGTTATTACAATTTTGCTCGCACTGGGATTTGTTCAGCAGCTTGTTAAATTAAGCGCCGATGAAACCGAGAAATCAGCTGGCAGGTTATTTCAATGGTCGATCACCTATTTGAGCGTCTACTCACTTCTCTTGGTAGCTGGAGTCTTCCTCTAAGTAGCTATCCACATTCCTGAGAACTGACACACAGTTACCACTGTTACGATGCTTTCATGTCGCAATTAGCAATTTCCGTGAGTGACCTTACAAAGATTTATGGCGAGCAAACCGCTCTGTCTCACGCAACATTTGAAGTTCCACTTGGATCGGTCTGTGGGTTTGTAGGACCAAATGGTTCGGGAAAAACCACCACGATTCGGATGCTTCTTGGATTGATTACGCCAACAGGTGGAAGTGGAACGGTTCTCGGCGAAGATATCCGCTCGCCCGAAAAATACCTTTCTAAAGTAGGCGCAATGATTGAGGGCCCAGCTTTTTATCCGATGCTTTCAGGCCGTGAAAATCTCAAAGTTTTAGCGGATTTAGGTGGATTTCCACACGAACGAGTCGATCTACTTTTAGAAAAAGTTGGACTTGGTGAGCGAGGTTCCTCAAAGTTCAAAACCTATTCCTTGGGAATGAAGCAACGATTAGGTATAGCTGCAGCTTTGCTTCCAGAACCACAACTTCTTATTTTGGATGAGCCAACAAACGGACTTGACCCAAATGGAATTCAGGAGATTCGCGAGTTAATTAAGGAGTTGGCTGAGAACGGAACAAGTGTTTTTGTATCTTCACATATCTTGTCCGAGCTTGAAATGATTTCTGAATATCTAGTAATGCTACGTAAAGGCAAAGTTATTTTTTCTGGAAGAACGCAAGATCTCTTAGGTAACCAAAAGCCGATTACATCTGCAAAACCTGAATACCAGGTTGACCTCAATAAATTGGTAATGATTGTTAAAGAATTGGGTTACCAAGCTCGGGTCGAGAATGGCGCAATCTACATACCGGTAGGTGCTGAAATTGGAGCAGTTCTCAACCGCGCAGCTTTTGAGGCCGGAGTAACTCTTTCATCGATATCGACCCAGCAACCGACACTAGAAGAAACTTTCTTTGAGATGACGGAGGAAAATTAATGTTAAATGTCGTTAAAGCTGAGTTACGCAAGATGAAGCGCCCAAGTTTGACTCTCGTTACATTTGCGATTGTTGCCGCACTTTCAACCCTCTTTACCTCTCTTATTTTTCTCCGTCTTGGTTCGGCTTCTGATCGTCCCAGAGGCCGGGAAATGATGCAGAGCGTTGAATCAATGTCTAGATTTGATGGTGGCTACTACAGCTTCACATTAATGGGTCTTTTCATCGGCTTAATTGCGCTAACAATTTTTGCAAGCCAAAGTTCAAATGAATATACATATGGAACACTTCGCAATCTGTTGGTTCGCCAACCATCCCGAATGAAGTTACTGGCTGGCAAATTTTTTGCAATGACTGCGTTTGTAATTTTGCTCACCACTTCGGCCGCTATCGTAAATATTGCTTTATCTTATGGAGAGTCCGGGCATGCTCATATCGATACGAAGCTCTGGCTTTCTAGCAAGGCATTCACTGGCTTCTTTACTGCTTATGGAAATATGATCTTAGGAACAATCGGATATGGATTAGTTGGCATGTCACTTGGAATAATTTTGAAATCTCCCATGAGCGCAATATCTATTTCACTTCTCTGGTTTATGGTTCTTGAAAATATTCTCAGCGCCATACTTTCTAGTTCTGCAAAGTGGTTACCTGGCAACGCTCTTTCGGCCGTATCTACGGGTGGCGGCACGGTATTTAGTTATCAGCGCGGTCTTATCGTTTCTGCGGCCTATCTTTTACTCTTTGGAGGGATTGCAACTCTTCTTTTTAAGCGTAGAGATGTGGCAAGTTAAAGAATTTTGGCGGCACTGAGTGCAATTCTCAGAAAATTATGAGGTTGAACCTTTACCATTTACTACTTAGTCATACCCGACATCCCTAAATTCCCCCAGTCGACGTGTTGATAGAGGAGTGAAGTGTTTTTACGAAAAAAGCAGGTTGCAGCGCTCTCTGTGCTCTTGATAGTCGCGGTATTGACGTCGACCCAAGAAATAGCTTTTGCTAAAACACCGAAGCCAACCCAAGCGCAAATTGATGCAGCTAAAGCTGTCGAGGTTGCTAAACAAAAGGCGGCTGCTGCAGCTCAATCAAAACTAAATTCAGCAACTCAAACACTTCGCCAACTTACGTCGATGGCGCAAATAGCGGCAGCCAAATATCAGAAAGCTCAAGCAGACTTGGTTATTGCAATCCAACAAGCTCATGCTGCAGCAGCGCACTATGCGTTGGCCCAAGCCGCGGTTAACCAAGCGAATAAAACGATTGGTCGAATGGCGCAAAATGCTTACAAGATGGGGAGTGGCTTTACAGATTTAGAATCCGTGCTTCATGCAACGGGTCCACAAGATCTTATGGATCGACTTTCAACGCTCGATTCGTTAGGCGCTAATAATTCTGCCGCTCTTTCCCGTTTTAAGGCAGCTTCAATAGTTGCACAAGCTGCAAAAATTGAAGCAGATCGAACTAGAGTTGCGCAAGCAGTCGCGACCGAAAAAGTAGCTGCAACCAAGAAAGCAGCTGATGAATCGAAAGCGCTTCAACAAAATGAAGTTAATCGATTGATGACAATTCAAAATCAATTATCTAAAGAGTTGGCAAGTGCTCACAATGTCCGAATTACATTAGAACAACAACGTCAACTTGCTCTCTTAGAAGAGGCGAGCGCTGCAAAAGCAGCTGTGACGCCAAATCAGTATAAAGTTTGGCCAAATAAGAATTACAAAGGCCGTACAACAATTCGTTCAACTGATTCAATCCGAAGCGCAGCGGTTGCGTACGCTTCTAAGCAAGTTCTTGCGCACAAACCTTATGTATGGGGAGCGCAGGGCCCAAGTAGTTTCGATTGTTCAGGACTTGTCTACGCAGCTTATAAATCTGCTGGGCTTGGGTATCCAAACTGGTCGCGCCTTAATGCCGCGCTTTACTTTGTAGATACTCAGCGAGTCCCACTAAGTCAGCTTGTCCCTGGCGATCTCCTTTTCTATTCTTATGATGGCTCAATTCAAAATATTCATCACATCACAATTTATGCTGGCAACGGCAAAATGTGGGAAGCTAATTCAACTAAAACAGGCTTAAAGTTCTCTGATATGTACAGCATAAAAGGACTTATGCCCTCAGGTGGCCGAGTTTAAATTCCGGATTAGGATTGGAGAATGGACTCCACTCTCATCGCACGCCAAGCGGTGCGCCCCTGGATTGAGAGCACTTCTGGCAGCATCTTGTTGGGTGTTTCGGGTGGAGCAGATTCCCTCGCACTTGCAATTGCAACCTTGCTGGAAGCTAAAGATCGCGAAGTAATTCCAGTTGTAATTGATCACGGCTTACAAGAACTCTCCCGAGAAGTTGCGGCTCAAACTGTTCTTAAACTCAAAGAACTTGGCTTTAACCAGGTTGAGAGCCGAAGGATTGTTGTAGAACTAAACGACGGAATTGAAGCATCAGCTCGTCGTGCGCGATATGCCGCGTTTGATGAAATTGCGGCCACTTATAAATCTTCAGTTTTTTTCTTAGGTCATACCGAAAATGATCTGGCTGAAACCGTTCTCCTAGGGTTAGCCCGAGGATCTGGAACGCGTTCACTTTCTGGAATGCCCGAAGTAAATGGAATTTATATTCGCCCGTTTTTACACATTACGCGAGCTATGACTGAATCTGTTTGCGCCGAAAATAGCGTGGCACCATGGAGCGATCCCCATAATGAAAATCGAGAATTTTCACGAGTAAGAGTTCGTCATGACATTTTGCCTATTATGGAACGCGATCTTGGTCCAGGAATTTCTAGTGCACTTGCTCGCTCTTCGCGGATTCTGCGCGAAGATGCAGATGCTCTTGATCTGATCGCCGCCACATTTATGGAAGAGAGTGACGCACTCGCCATTGACCAACTCGCAGCCCTACCTCGAGCCATCCGATCTCGGGTCCTGCGCGCCTTGATTTACGAAGCTGGAGCCCCTTCGGGGAGCCTGACTTACGACCACATCACACCCGTTGAGGCGCTCATCACAGCGTGGCACGGCCAAGGAGCGACCTCATTGCCAGGTGGTGTGAAGGTTGAGCGAATTTCGGGCAGACTTTCGCTCTTACAACAGGGTTCGTCCGCAAATGAGTAACCGAGTAACCGAGTAAAGGGAGTGCCGTGGATCTGGCAACAGCAGGCAGCGATATTGAACGCGTCATAGTTACACAAGAGGAGATTCATCATCGCCTCGAAGAATTAGCGCGCCAAGTTGAAAAAGATTACGCCGGTCGGGAAATTTTGCTGATTGGAATTCTTAAAGGTGCCGTGATGACAATGGCCGATTTTGCACGCGCACTCAATCGTCACATCGAAACGGATTGGATGGCAGTGTCGTCCTATGGCTCTGGAACCAAATCAAGTGGTGTTGTTCGTATTCTAAAAGATCTAGATCGAGACATCACCGATCGCGAAGTTCTCATTGTCGAGGATATTGTTGATACCGGCCTAACTCTTGCTTGGTTAAAATCAAATTTAGAATCCCGCGGAACTAAATCTGTCGAAATTCTTACTATGTTGCGTAAGCCAGAAGCAGCTAAGGTCGAAGTAGATGTTAAATACGTTGGCTTCGATATCCCAACTGAATTCGTAGTTGGATACGGCCTTGATTACAATGAAAAATATCGCAATCTTGATTTTATCGGCGTTCTATCAAAGCATGTGTATTCATGAGCAAAAAAGAACCCCTGAATAAGATGAAGTTACCAAAGGGCCGAATTCGCAAATTAATGCGGGGTCCACTTTTCTGGATCGTGATTGGTCTCATCGTCGTAACATTTTTTGGACGGCTATCAAACTCGGGCCCAACATATGTAAAAGTTGATACCTCTACGATCCTTGCTGATATTTCTGCGAATAAGGTTCAATCTGCCTTACTCATAGATCGCCAGCAAAAAATTCAGGTAGTGCTGCTCCCAGGTAATTATGTAAAAGGTTCATCGCACTTAGAAGCGAGTTATGTCGCCAACCAAGAGCCACAAATAGTTGAACTTTTGACGAGCAATCCACCACCTAAGGCGTGGAATGTAAAGATTGCAACCACCTCGTTTATAGCGACACTTCTTTACACTTTTGGACCATTCATCCTCATTGGTTTCCTTCTCGTTTTGATGATGGGAAATGCAGGCGGCGGAAATAAAGTCTTTAGCTTTGGAAAATCTCGCGCCAAAATTCATAATAAAGAGTTACCAAAGAACACTTTTGCAGATGTAGCTGGTGCCGATGAAGCGGTGGCTGAATTAGAAGAAATAAAAGATTTCCTTAAAGAGCCGCAAAAATATCAAGATATTGGCGCAAAGATTCCGAAGGGTATTTTGCTGTACGGCCCTCCAGGAACTGGTAAAACTCTACTTGCGCGAGCTGTAGCTGGTGAAGCAAATGTTCCTTTTTATTCCATCTCGGGATCTGAATTTGTTGAAATGTTTGTTGGCGTTGGCGCTGCGCGCGTACGTGACTTATTTAATCAAGCTAAAGAGAACGCACCGGCGATTGTCTTTGTTGATGAAATCGATGCAGTCGGTCGTCAACGAGGGGCCGGACTCGGCGGTGGACATGATGAGCGTGAACAAACGCTAAATCAATTGCTAGTGGAAATGGATGGCTTTGAAACAAACGGCCAAGTTATTCTGATTGCCGCAACGAACCGGCCAGATGTACTAGATCCTGCGCTACTTCGACCAGGACGCTTTGATCGCCAGATTCCCGTGGACCGTCCAGATCTCAAAGGACGTACCGCAATTCTTCAGGTACATGCAAAAGGTAAGCCGCTAGGAAAGGCTGTAAACCTAGAAGATTTTGCAAAACGAACTCCTGGATTTACTGGCGCTGATTTAGCAAACGTACTTAACGAAGCTGCTCTATTAACTGCTCGCGAAAATGCAAAGATAATTACGACTGACGCGTTAGATGAAGCAATCGATCGCGTGATGGCTGGTCCTCAGCGCAAGAGCCGCTTAATGACTGAGCAAGAGCGATTGATTACTGCGTATCATGAAGGTGGGCATGCGCTTGTTGCGCATGCTTTGCCACATACTGATCCCGTTCATAAAATTACGATAATGCCTAGAGGTCGCGCCCTTGGGTACACCATGGTGCTACCTGATGAGGATCGTTACGCAACAACTCGAAATGAAATGTTAGATCAACTGGCATATTCATTGGGTGGTCGCGCCGCAGAAGAACTAATTTTCCATGATCCAACTACTGGCGCTTCAAATGATATTGAAAAGGCTACAAACCTTGCTCGAGCAATGGTTACTCAATATGGAATGACTGAGAAGCTAGGTGCTATAAAACTTGGCACCAGCGATTCTGAGCCATTCCTAGGGCGCGACTATGGCCATCAACGTGACTACTCTGAAGCAGTTGCTGGAATCATTGATGAGGAAATTCGCACAATGATTCAAAATGCGCATCAAGAGGCTTACGACATACTTGTGGTCAATCGCGAAATTCTGGATGAACTTGTAGTCATTTTGCTCGAGAAGGAAACACTTCTGAAGGATGAAATTGATGAGATCTTCGCAAAAGTTCGGAAGGTAAAGCCACGTCCTGCTTGGACTGGTTCGGCACTTCGTGTTCCTTCAACCAAACCTCCGGTTGTTCCACGAATAAAATCCGACACCTCATCTGATGCATCGAGTGCTGATGTAGATAGCGCTGAAAAGCCAGTACGTAAAACGCGCAAAAAGGCTGCCCCTAAGAGTGAATAACGATGACATCAATTCAGTTGCGATGGGACCTCATGAGGGTCGCGCTGTAGCTGCATTTGATGGCGAGCGGGTTGAAAGAGCAGTGACAGAGCTGCTCTTAGCAATAGGTGAAGATCCCACCCGCGATGGATTGCGAGATACTCCTAAGCGAGTTGCTCGCGCGATGAAAGAGAATTTTGAAGGACTGTGGCAGAGTCCTGAAGATATTTTGACGACAACTTTCGATCTTGGACATTCTGAACTTGTTATCGTGCGCGATATAGAGGTCTTCTCACATTGCGAACATCACTTGACCCCGTTCCATGGCGTTGCTCATATCGGGTATATCCCAGGTGCCAGTGGTCGAATAACAGGGCTTTCAAAGTTAGCTCGTTTAGTTGATATGTATTCGCGTCGACCACAAGTTCAAGAACGCCTAACAACGCAAATTGCTGATGCCATGGTTGAAGTACTAGAACCCGCAGGCGTAATCGTTGTGATTGATTGTGAACATTTGTGTATGTCGATGCGTGGAGTTCGTAAGTCCGCAGCCCGAACAACCACATCTGCTGTACGCGGACATCTGCGAAACCCTGCGACAAGAGCTGAAGCCATGGCGCTTATTACCACTCTAAAGAAGTAATGCAAGAAGTAAGCATGGAGCATCAACCCACCCTGGTAATGGGAATTCTCAACATAACTCCTGACTCATTTGCAGATGGTGGTCGCCATTTTAATTTTGAAGATGCGATTATTCGAGCGAAAGAAATGATTGCGCAAGGCGTTGACATCATTGATGTGGGCGGTGAATCAACACGTCCGGGTGCTGAGAGAATTTCGATTGACGTTGAACTTGATCGAGTAATCCCGGTCATTACTGAATTACAACCATTAGGTGTTGCAATCAGCGTGGATACGATGCGCTCTGAAGTAGCAAGGGCCGCTATCGGTGCAGGTGCAACAATCGTTAACGATGTTAGTGGTGGACTTGCTGACAAAAAAATGGCGCACCTGATATCGACAAATTCCACCACACAATATGTTGCGATGCACTGGAGAGGGCACTCTCGAGATATGCAGGATTTGGCTGAATACAAAGATGTTGTGAGAGAAGTTCGCGATGAACTAGAAGAGCGAGTGACTGAACTGCTTAAAGCAGGAGTAGATCCAGAGCGAATAATTTTAGATCCAGGAATTGGGTTTTCAAAGAGAGCAGAACATAACTGGGAGCTGTTGCGTAACATTGATCGCCTTGCGCTTCTTGGTTATCCATTACTTGTTGGAGTTTCAAGAAAGAGCTTCTTGGGTGAGATAACTGGTACTGCATCGCCAGAAGATCGAGAATCAGCAACTATCGCACTCACTACCGAATTGGCTCGACAAAAAGTATGGGCAGTTCGAACTCATGCCGTCAAAGCCCATAAGGATGCAATATCGGTCGCAGAAAAATTGGAGAGGTAAATGGATCGAATTTATCTAACTGGTATCTCAGGATTTGCTTTCCATGGTGTGTATGAGAATGAGCGCAAAGAAGGACAGAAATTTAGCGTTGATATAGTTGCTGAAGTTGATTTATATCCAGCTGGTGCAAGTGATAACCTCAATGATTCGGTTGACTATTCACTTATCGCGCAGGTTGCACATCAAGAGTTGGTTGGTGAACCTTGCAATTTAATCGAGGCTGTTGCTGAAAGAATCGCAGCGAGAATCTTGCAAGATTTCGAGAAAGTACAGTCGGTTTTAGTAACACTTCATAAACCGGATGCAGCTGTAGGCGTAGCGATAGCGGATATTGCGATTCAGATTGAGCGACGTAGGTAATGAAGTATGTAGTTGCTCTTGGGTCTAATCTTGGAGACAGATTAGAAAATCTAAAGGGCGCACTACGTTCTATCGCATTGATTGCAGACTTAGAGGCCACCTCATCTTTCTATGAAACCGATCCGGTTGGTGGACCCGAACAACCTGACTATTTGAATGCCGTAGCCATTCTTCACTGCAATTTATCTCCGGAAGATTTACTTCTTCAACTGCAACAAATTGAAAATGAGGCTGGTCGCACTCGAGAAGTTCGATGGGGGGCCCGCACTCTGGATCTCGATTTAATTAACGCCAGCACTAGTTCTAGTACTAGTTATAGGCCGGTCATCATTGAAACTGAACTACTGGTACTTCCGCACCCAAGAGCCCATGAAAGAGCATTTGTCTTGCAACCTTGGTTGGAGATAGAACCTGAGGCACAAATTATTGGCAAAGGTTCGGTGAAAGAGCTTTTTGCAGCCCTTGATGCCAAGGAGTAGCATGCGTGTATTAGCCCGGTACCTGGAAGGACTGGAGCAGTAAATGAGTAATCAGAAAGCTTTCGTCCCAACCATGGGCGCGCTTCACGATGGGCATTTATCCCTCATCCAGATTGCAAAGCAATATTCATCAGATGTTGTAGTGAGTGTCTTTGTGAACCCACTTCAGTTTGAAAGCCCAACAGATTTAGAAAACTATCCTCGCGATGTTGAAGGTGACACGCTTAAAGCCCAAAGCGCTGGTGCAACCGAAATTTGGACTCCAACCACTGCTGAGATTTACCCAGATGAAGTAAGTCCAATTAGTGCTGGAGTAATCGGAGAACTTTATGAAGGTGCAAATCGAAACGGGCATTTTGACGGTGTCTTAACTGTTGTAGATCGCCTTTTTAAGCACGTTCAACCAACCTGGGCGATTTTTGGAGAGAAGGATTTTCAACAACTCTTCATTATTCGCAAATGGGTAAAAGAGATGAAGCTCCCTATCGAAGTTATCGCCGCTCCAATTATTAGAGATCTAGATGGCCTTGCACTCTCATCTCGCAATGTTCGCCTCAATAAGGAGGATCGGAAAGTAGCGCTTGTCATTTCGCGCGCTCTTCGTCAGGCAACCCATGAGAGGTCTGTTGAAACTGCGCGCGATCGATTACATGATGTTCTCTCTTCGGAGCCAAATTTTACGGTCGACTACGCTGAAATTATTAATGAGGAAAGCTTTGCTCCAGCAACAGGATCAAAGAGAGCCCGTGCTCTAGTTGCTGGTTGGGTAAATGGAGTTCGTTTGCTAGATAATATGCAAATGCAAACGCAGGTAATAATATGAAACTCCTCGCAGCAACTCCTGGATGGACTGTACAAGCCGATGTCATTGTTATCGGATCTGGCGTAGCAGGATTAACAACAGCGCTTAATCTTCGAGCAGCAAACTTATCTGTTTTATTAGTAACAAAAGCAAATATTGATGAAGGTTCTACAAAGTGGGCACAAGGCGGAATTGCTGCCGCGCTAGGGCCAGGAGATTCTCCAGATCAACATAAATCAGATACGTTAATTGCAGGTGCCGGACTTTGTGATGTGGATGCAGTCGATATTCTTGTGACTCAAGGGCCAGAAGCAGTCCGTAAATTAATAGCTCGAGGCGCGATCTTCGATAAGTCTTCATCAGGAGAAATTGATTTAACTCGTGAAGGTGGACACCACCGAAACCGAATATTGCATGCTGGTGGCGATGCAACAGGTGCCGAAGTTTCTCGCGCGCTACTTGCTGCAGTAAATGAAGATCACGGAATTGAAGTAATCGAGCACGCCCTTGTTATCGATGCATTGCAGGACGAAACAGGTCGAGTTTGCGGAGTTAGCGTTCACGTAATCGGAGAAGGAAGTCGTGATGGCGTAGGGCAAGCACTGGCTCGAGCTGTGGTTATTGCAACTGGTGGGCTCGGACAGGTTTATTCCCAAACCACTAACCCATCAGTTTCAACTGGTGATGGAGTTGCGATGGCCTTACGAGCTGGCGCAGCAGTTGCAGATGTTGAATTCATTCAATTTCATCCAACAGTACTGTGGCGCGATAATCCACAAGGTCAAGAAGGTCAGCAGCCATTAATTAGTGAAGCAGTTCGCGGGGAAGGTGCGCTTCTTCTAAACCATAAAGGTGAGCGCTTTATGCTTGGCAAACACGAACTAGCCGAGCTCGCACCTCGTGACATTGTGGCAAAAGAAATTTTTAATCAGATGAAAATAGCGAACATTCCACATATGTGGCTTGATGCAACTCATGTGCACGATTTTCCTGAGCGGTTTCCAACAATTTTTCAATCGTGTGTAGAAAATGGAATTGATCCTCGTATTCAACTTATTCCAGTTGCTCCAGCTTCTCACTATGCATCGGGTGGAGTACTTGTTGATTTACATGGGCGTACAACTGTTTCTGGTCTTTATGCGTGTGGTGAAACCGCGTGCACTGGCGCGCATGGCGCAAATAGGTTGGCATCTAATTCACTTCTAGAAGGGCTTGTGTTCGGAGCAGCAATTGCTGAAGATATTTTAAAGAATCTTCCTGCGCAAGGAATTCCAGTTATGCGCCGGGAGGAAACTTTGCTCGTAGATCCTGCGGTTCGCTTATCGCTGCAGCTTTCGATGACTGAAGGCGCTGGAGTTTTACGATCAGCTGCATCTCTTAATCAAACTCTTGCTCAACTTGAATTACTTGGCAAGCGCCGCTCGACACAGCCTTGTATTGAAGCTTGGGAAGTTTCAAATCTTTACTTACTTGCAGTTGCAATCGTTCGAAGCGCCCTTACCCGCCAAGAAAGTCGCGGCTCACATTGGCGAAGTGACTTTGCCGAAACATCAGATTCTTGGAAGAAGAGAATCGTTCAACGCTTTGGCGTCGATGGAATATGGACCACTACCGAGATAGAGGTTAAAAACTAATGTTAAGTGAAGAGTTGTCACAAAGCTTGATTGAGCTCGACCTTGATCCACAACTAATCGAAGACCTTGCACGTAGAACTATTGCCGAAGATCTAGCTGGCGGAGTTGATCTCACCTCAGATTCAACCATTCCGCCAGATCAAAATAGCGTGGCAGAATTTCGTGCACGTAAGTCCGGGTATATCGCTGGAGTATTGGTAGCTGCTGCCGTACTAGAAGTTTGCAGCGTTACCGAATATTCGATTTTGGCTAAAGATGGCGCCCACGTTGAAGAGGGACAAGTCATCTTACGAGTCTCTGGAAATACTCAAAAGCTACTTCTGGCTGAACGAACTGCACTTAATTTTCTAGGCCGACTTTCAGGTATAGCTTCCCTTACACACCGCTGGGTAGCTGAAGTTGCATCGACTTCTGCGAAAATCCGAGATACTCGAAAAACTACTCCGCTTCTTCGCGAGCTAGAAAAGTTCGCAGTTCGAATGGGTGGTGGAGAAAATCATCGCATGTCGCTCTCTGATGCAGCTCTCATCAAAGATAACCACATCGCTGCAGCTGGGGGAGTTACCCAAGCCTTCACTGCTGTTCGCGCTAAGTACCCACATGTTGCTTTGGAGGTTGAGGTTGATACCTTGGAACAGTTAAAAGAAGTTATTGCAGCAGGCGCAGATCTAGTTTTACTCGACAATATGTCATTAGAGCAGGTTCGCGCGGCGGTTTCGATTGCTGCAGGAAAAACTAAGTTGGAGGCCTCAGGTGGACTCACAATTGAAAATGCGAAAGCTTATGCATCCTGTGGGGTGGATTTTCTTGCCGTTGGAGCGCTCACTCATTCTGCTCCAGTAATGGATATTGGTTTAGATTTCAAGAGTCGTAAGGAGTAAATAATGTTATTAACAATCGATGTGGGAAATACAAATACAGTTCTTGGAGTGTTTGAGAACGAAAAATTAGTTCACTCGTGGAGAGTTAAAACAGATCCCCGCGATACAGCAGATGAGCTATGGCTACAGTATCGATCACTAATCGAAGGCTTCGAGGTAACAGGTCTTTCAGTTTGCTCAACTGTTCCTGCTTCACTTCGCGAACTTCGTTCGATGATTACGCGCTACTTCGCTGACATTAAAACCACAATTATCGAACCTGGAGTAAAGACCGGAGTTCCACTTCTTGTTGATAATCCCAAAGAGATTGGCGCCGATCGTATTGTTAATACCCTTGCCGCTCATACTCTCTTTGGCGAGGATGGTCCCTGCATTGTTGTTGATTTCGGTACATCAACAAATCTCGATGTTGTTTCACCTAAGGGAGAATTTTTAGGTGGCGCACTCGCGCCCGGAATCGAAATTTCTGTTGATGCACTTGCTGCGAGAGCCGCCCAACTGCGAAAAGTAGAGTTAATTAAACCAAAATCAGTAATAGGTAAAAATACTGTGGAAGCGCTTCAATCGGGGACTATTTACGGATTTGCAGGACAAGTGGATGGTCTGGTGGCTCGCATTATTGATGAGCTTGATCTGCTTTATCCAAATTCTGGGGAGGTCACAGTGATTGCTACGGGCGGATTAGCCCCGTTAGTTATCGGGGTTGCCGACTCGATCGACTTTCATGAACCTGATTTAACGCTAATTGGACTGCGTTTAATTCATGAGCGTAATAACTAGTCACTACTTCACACGGTAGAGTTTCGCCACTATGAACCAAGTTCCAGAAGACGATCTACCTGAACAACTTCGTATTCGACGTGAAAAGCGAGCAGCGATTGTTGCGCGTGGAGATGAGGCATACCCAGTTGCCGTCGCCCGCACGGCTACACTCGCGCAAATCCGCGCCCGTCATACCGGTTTAGATATCGATGTCGCGACTGGAATTATTGAAAGCGTTTCGGGTCGGGTCATATTTAAGCGTGATACCGGCAAACTCTGTTTTGCAACTTTGCGCGAAGGAGATGGAACTGAGTTACAAGCGATGCTCTCACTCGACAAAGTAGGGCAAGAGCAGCTTGATTTGTGGAAATCTGAAATTGATTTAGGAGATATTGTTTCGGTAACGGGCGAGGTAATTACCTCAAAGCGCGGGGAACTCTCAATCCTTGCCAACTCTTATCAAATGGCAGCTAAGTCACTTCGTCCACTTCCCGTCGAACATAAGCCTCTCTCTGAGGAAACTCGCGTGCGTATGCGTTATGTAGATTTAATCGTACGGCCGGAAGCGCGTGCTAATGCCCGCCTTCGCCCTGCTGTGATGCGTCAATTACGCGAATCTTATAACTCACGTAATTACATCGAAGTTGAAACCCCCATGCTTCAAGTAATGCATGGCGGAGCAGCAGCCCGACCTTTCAAAACTTTTAGCAATGCTTACGATATGGATCTCTTTCTGCGTATTGCCCCTGAGTTATTTTTAAAACGCTGTGTTGTTGGTGGAATTGAACGCGTATTTGAGATTAATCGTAACTTTAGAAATGAAGGTGCAGATTCAAGTCACTCACCTGAATTTGCGATGATTGAAAGTTATGAAGCTTATGGCGATTGGAACACAATGGCCGAGCTCACTAGGGGACTAGTACAAGAAGCAGCAATGGCTGTTTATGGTACGCATTTAGTTACTCACCATGATGGTACGCAATTTGATTTAGGTGGTACGTGGCGCGAAGCCAATTTGTACGATCTTATTTCGGATGGAGTTGGTGAAAAAGTAACACCACAGACTTCCTTGGAAGAGTTAAAAAAGATTGCTACAAAATTAGGAATGAAAATCGATCCGAAATGGATTACCGGAAAGCTTGCCGAAGAAATATTTGAACACGTCACAGAAGGCCAGCTGATTGAACCGATTTTCGTACGCGGCTTCCCAGTTGATACCTCTCCGCTTGTTCGCGGTCACCGCGAAATCGCAGGGTTAGTAGAGAAGTGGGATCTCTATATTCAAGGATTTGAATTAGCAACAGGGTATTCAGAGTTGATTGATCCCGTTATTCAACGCGAACGACTTGTTGAGCAATCATCCCTTGGCGCTAAGGGTGATTTGGAAGCAATGCAACTAGACGAAGATTTCTTACGCGCTATGGAATATGCCATGCCCCCTATGGGGGGAATGGGAATGGGCGTTGATCGTTTACTGATGGCTCTTACTGGACTTGGAATTCGCGAAACAATTCTCTTTCCACTTGTAAAGCCGGAAGAGAACTAGTTTTCCGATGTCAGTAATTATTCGACCTGCGCGCACAAGTGATGTCGCACAAATCCGCAAAATCATTGATACGTATGCTGCTCCCGGCCGGATGCTCGAGAAAGAGACAGTTACTCTTTTCGAAAGCGTTCAAGAATTCGTCGTTGCCATAGATTCTCATGGAGATTCTGATGAAGTTGTCGGGTGTGGAGCACTTCATATTCTTTGGGAAGATTTAGCTGAGGTGCGTACAGTTGCAGTGATTGAAAAGCTGCATAAGTCAGGAATTGGCCACCAGATCATCGAAGCTATCGTTGAAAAAGCTAGAGCCTTAGGAGTCGAGCGAATATTCTGCCTAACTTTTCAAACTGAGTTTTTTGCCAAGCACGGCTTTGAGGTAATTGAAGGAACGCCTGTCTCGCCGGCGGTTTACCAGCAGCTACTCCGCTCATATGATGCCGGCGTGGCCGAATTCCTGGACTTGGAGAGCGTCAAGCCAAATACCCTGGGGAATACCCGAATGCTGAGAATTCTCTAGATTTGCCAGTTTTTCGGGCATAAGTTCGGGCATAGGATGGTTGGAAGTAGTACAGGAACCCTCAAAATAGGCAAGCAGATAGACGAGATATAAGTAGGTACGGCCTTTCCCGTGTAATCGGTAGGCTATTGGTTAGAAATAAGCAGAAAGAGGTAGTTATATGTTTGAGCGCTTTACCGATCGAGCTCGCCGCGTTGTTGTGCTGGCTCAAGAAGAAGCACGCATGCTTAACCACAATTACATTGGTACCGAGCACATTCTGCTTGGACTCATACATGAAGGTGAAGGCGTAGCGGCAAAAGCTCTTGAAGCTCTTAACATTTCTCTTGAAGGTGTACGAGCACAAGTTGAAGAGATTATTGGCCAAGGCCAGCAAGCACCTTCTGGACACATTCCTTTTACTCCACGTGCAAAAAAAGTCCTTGAGCTCTCACTTCGTGAAGCACTTCAGCTCGGACATAATTACATCGGCACAGAGCACATCCTTTTGGGTTTGATTCGTGAAGGCGAAGGCGTTGCCGCACAAGTGCTAGTAAAACTAGGCGCTGACCTCAATCGCGTTCGTCAACAAGTTATTCAACTTCTTTCTGGTTATCAGGGTAAGGAGGCCGCGGCAACAAGTGGGCCTGCCGAAGGAACACCTTCTACCTCATTAGTTCTAGATCAGTTTGGCCGTAATCTCACGCAAGCTGCTCGAGAAGGAAAACTTGATCCCGTAATCGGACGCGAAAAAGAAATTGAACGCGTTATGCAAGTTCTTTCTCGCCGCACAAAGAACAATCCGGTTCTCATTGGTGAGCCAGGTGTCGGTAAGACTGCAATAGTTGAAGGTTTAGCACAAGCAATTGTTCGAGGGGATATTCCTGAAACGTTGCGCGATAAGCAGGTCTACTCACTCGATCTTGGTGCACTAGTTGCTGGTAGTCGCTACCGCGGTGATTTTGAAGAGCGCTTAAAGAAAGTTCTCAAAGAAATACGTACCCGCGGAGATATCGTTCTATTCATCGATGAAATTCATACCCTAGTAGGGGCAGGGGCTGCCGAAGGCGCAATCGATGCTGCAAGCATCTTGAAGCCAATGCTTGCCCGCGGTGAACTTCAGACCATCGGCGCAACTACGCTAGATGAATACCGCAAACATCTTGAGAAAGATGCAGCGCTTGAACGCCGCTTCCAACCAATTCAAGTTGCCGAACCTTCTTTGGCTCACGCAATTGAAATCCTTAAAGGTCTTCGTGATAGATACGAGACTCACCATAAAGTTTCTATTACCGATGATGCGATTGTTGCAGCAGCAACTCTTGCAGATCGATATGTATCTGATCGCTTCCTGCCAGATAAGGCAATTGATCTTATTGATGAAGCTGGTTCACGACTTCGCATACGTCGCATGACGGCTCCACCTGAGCTTCGCGAATACGATGACCGCATTGCACAAGCTCGCAAAGAGAAGGAATCGGCTATTGATGGACAAGATTTTGAACGAGCAGCTGCCCTTCGCGATAAGGAAAAGAACTTAATTGCGGAAAAAGCTGATCGTGAAAAGAATTGGAAAGATGGCGATCTAGATGTTGCAGCAGTGGTCGACGAAGAACTAATCGCCGAAATCCTCTCAACTGCTACAGGCATTCCTGTATTCAAATTAACAGAGGAAGAAACTGCTCGCTTGCTTCGCATGGAAGAAGAACTACATCGACGCGTGATTGGCCAAGATCAAGCGATTAAGGCGCTCTCGCAAGCGATTAGGCGTACACGTGCGGGTCTTAAAGATCCAAAACGTCCCGGTGGTTCATTTATCTTTGCTGGCCCATCCGGAGTTGGTAAGACCGAGCTTTCACGCACATTGGCTCAGTTCCTCTTTGGTAGCGCTGATGCACTTATCCAGTTGGATATGTCTGAGTACTCTGAAAAACACACTGCTTCGCGCCTCTTTGGTGCCCCTCCGGGTTATGTTGGATATGACGAGGGCGGACAGCTAACAGAGAAGGTACGTCGTAAGCCATTCTCAGTCGTGCTTTTTGACGAGGTTGAAAAAGCTCACCCAGATATTTTCAACTCACTCTTACAAGTACTTGAAGACGGGCGCCTTACAGATTCACAAGGCCGCGTTGTTGATTTCAAGAACACAATCATCATTATGACTACCAACTTAGGTACTCGCGATATTTCTAAGAGCCTTGGACTTGGTTTCCATAACTCAGATGACGTCCTGGGTAATTATGAGCGGATGAAGGCCAAGGTCAGCGATGAGTTGAAGAGCCACTTCCGTCCAGAATTTCTCAACCGTATCGATGACATTGTCGTCTTCCACCAATTAACCGAAGAAGAGATTGTTCAAATTGTTGATCTAATGATCCATAATCTTGATGATCGCTTGAAGGCTAAGGATATGGGAATTGAACTTACGCCAGCCGCTAAGTCGCTCTTGGCTAAGCGTGGGTATGACCCACTTCTTGGAGCCCGTCCACTGCGTCGTTGTATTCAACGCGAAATTGAAGATGTGCTCTCAGAAAAGATTCTCTTTGGTGATGTAAAGCCTGGTGAAATCACTCTTGTTGATGTTGCTACTGGCGATGGACAGGACAAGGAAGAATTTACCTTCACCGGAGTTCCAAAGACTCAAGCTCCAGATAGCCCAGAGGATTTAGCGGACGAAACAGCCGCTAACTAATCAGCTAATTTAAAACTCTTGCCGGTGGTACTAATTTCGATTAGGCCATCGGCAAGTAGTGTTTTAAAGGCCTTTTCAACTTGCTCCTCGTTCTGCCACAACTTCTTGAGCGCGCCCTTACTTAGTTGCTTGTTTTCGCGGAGCGCTTGCACGATTGTGCCTCGGCACTTTCTATCCGTTCCATCCCATGCCTGAGCCTTGCTCTTGATTTCAGATTTTGGATAGCTAGCGGCACGCCAAGCACATGAATTCTTGACTGGGCACTGATCGCAAAGAGGCGAGCGTGCCGTACAAATAAGTGCTCCAAACTCCATCGTTGCGGCAGCCCATTTAGCGGCGTCAGAAGGAATTAACTCTGCTCGAATACGGCGCTCATATTGTGAAAGCGAAGCTTTTGGTGCTTCAACGCCATCATAAACTCGCGAGAAGAATCGACGGATATTTACATCTAATACAAGCGCCGAATCTCCATAAGCAAATGAGGCAATCGCCGCTGCCGTGTAATCACCAATCCCTGGAAGGGAACGAAGCTCCTCGATTGCACGTGGAACTTGGTTATTAAAAGAAGCAGCAATAATTTTTGCACATTCATGAAGACGGATAGCTCTACGAGGATATCCCAGCCTTCCCCAAGCTGAAATTACATCCGATTTCTTTGCAGCTGCAAGCGCAGCCGGATCTGGCCATCGCTCCATCCATTCATGCCACTTGGGTAGTACTCGATTAACTGGAGTTTGCTGGAGCATAAATTCACTCACCATTACTCCCCAGGCATCAGTTTTGCGCCAAGGAAGATCGCGCTTATTTTCATCAAACCATTGCAGTATTACAGAGTGCTTCACGGATTAACCGATCTTTACGCGGCTAATCGCTTGCTCGATTCTTCCAACTTCCATAATTTCAATTCCAGGCACTTTAATATCTGATCCAATTGGAATGAGTGCGCGCTTAAATCCGAGTCGTGCTGCTTCTTGAATTCGCTGTAAGGCGCCATTTACTTTTCGAATTTCACCAGCAAGCCCAACTTCACCGATAGCAACTAAATCAGATGGCAGAGCTAATCCTTTGGCCGCTGAAGCGACAGAGAGTGCGACAGCTAAATCTGCAGACGGTTCATTCATCTTCATGCCACCAACTGTTGCTACATAAACCTCGCGACCAGAAAGTCTGACCCCAGCGCGAAGTTCAAGTACTGCTAGCGTCATTGCTGTGCGGGCATTATCTAAGCCAGAGGTAACACGCCTGGCATTTCCAAATTCAGATGCAGGAGCACCAACCAGTGCTTGAATTTCTGCAAGGAGTGGTCTGCGACCTTCAAGCGCCACAGTTACACATGTTCCAGGAACTGGTTCGCTGTGGCGAGTTGTAAATAAACCAGTCGGGTCTATCAGGCTCGTGATGCCTTGCTCATTCATATCAAAACAGCCAACCTCATCAGAAGCGCCAAAGCGATTCTTTATGGCACGAATTAATCGCAGCCGAGAATGTCGCTCTCCTTCAAAATTGAGAACCACATCAACGAGATGCTCCAGAATACGTGGACCTGCAATGGATCCATCTTTCGTAACGTGGCCTACCAAAACCACGGTTATGTTTCTTTCTTTTGCAATACGAATGAGGGCTGCTGCAATTTCACGAACTTGAGTGACGCCGCCCGGTGAACCATCCACTGCAGCGCTAACAATTGTTTGAATTGAGTCGATAATAAGGAGTTCAGGCTTTACTTGATCAACATGTGCAATCACTGCGCTTAGTTCATTTTCAGCAGCTAACCACAAATTAGGATCAATCGCATTGAGTCGTTGTGCACGAAGTCGAACTTGAGATGCAGATTCTTCACCAGAAATATAGAGTGAAGTAATTCCTGATCTAGCGCTTTCAGATGCAACAGAAAGTAGAAGTGTTGATTTTCCAACGCCTGGTTCGCCAGCTAAAAGAATTGCTGCCCCAGGAACGAGTCCGCCACCAAGTACGCGATCGAGCTCACTTACCCCAGAAGAACGAGCAGTAGCCTTTTCTAAACTGACTTCTCCAATAGGACGTGCTGGTGAAGTAACAGTTCCTGCCACAAGTGAAAGTCGCTTAGGTGCCGCAACTTCTTCAACACTTCCCCAAGCCTGACATTCACCGCAGCGGCCAACCCATTTATTGGCAGTCCAACCACACTCCACACAACGGAATGGGTCTTTAGGAGCTGCTTTGGCCATGGGCCAACTTTAACCCTTACCAGCGACAGTCGCTGGGTGGATTGCGAGGAGAGGTAAAGATTTGGATTTGAAGGATTTAAGAATTTCCATCCGGTTGTCGCAGTGCGTAACAAGAATGTCGTAGGCCTCTTCACCCATCATGGCGATTAATTCCATGCGATTAGAGATATAGACAGGCTCAGCTCCATTGTGAGCTTCAGTATTGCCGGTGCAATACCAACTGAAATCAGAGCCACCATCGCCCCACGCAAGACGCTCATATTCACCGATAACTGTTACATGAATTTCTCGCTCACCAAATTCGCGTGTTTCAAAACTACGACGAATCGGTAACTGCCAACAAACATCTGGTTTTGTCTTAACGAAATGAATTTCTTCTTTTTGCGCTAAATGATGTAACACACAACCAAAATCTCCAGTGAAACCAGGAGCGGTATAACCTTTTCGGTTTAAGAAAATACACGATGCTTCAACCATCCGAGTTTTGCGATCTTTGTCTAGACCGACTTCAGATACTCGCAGAGCACCGCCAATTTTCTTTGGTCGAGCTTCGTCATAAAACTGCCACATCTCTGGCGTTAAGCGTTCAGCAACTTTTAGAGTTCGTGCCTCATCATCGCTATCTGAGTAATAGGCGCCATCCGAGCAACATCCAGCATCAGGTTTATCTGCATCAATTCCGCAACAACCATTTCCGTAGATGCAATTCCAATATGAGGTTAGCCAGGTTAAATCGCAGCGAAAAATGTCTTCAGGCGCAGTGGGGTTTGAAAACTCGACCCAGTCGCGCGCAAAATGTGGATTAACCTCAGGCATAGTGTTAAAGGGTAGGGCTAAATCGTAAATAAAGCACATTCGGTAGAGTTATCCCATGAGAACTACTGTTGGGATTATTGGTGTTGGAAATATGGGAGAAGCTCTTCTTGCCGGCTTGCTCGCTGCTGGCACTCCGAAATCCGATGTGATCTTTGCCCAACGAAGTGAAGAACGAGCAAAAGTAATCTCAGAGCGCTATGCAATCGCCCATAAGAGCCTGGTAGAAGTCGCACAATCTGACGTTGTTCTACTTTGTGTGAAACCAAAGGATGTGGCCGCATTATGCGAGGAGATAAAAGAGAGCCTCAAACCTGGCAACGTTATCGTTTCAGTTGCCGCTGGTAAGACCATAGCGGGAATCGCAGAGATTCTTGGCACAGAAGTTGCGGTTATTCGAGTAATGCCAAATACGCCTACATTTATCGGAAAGGGCGCTGCCGGAATTTCTCTGGGTAAGAACGTCACCAAGGAGCAGTCTGCTTTTGTTCATAATTTCCTGAAGGCAAGTGGACTTGTCGTCGAAGTTTCAGAAGATTTACAAGCTGCGGTAACGGCAACAAGTGGTTCTGGTCCTGCATATTTCTTTGCTTTTGTTGAGGCAATGGTTGCGGGTGGAATGAAGCTAGGGCTTACCGAGGAGATTGCAACACAGTTGACAGTACAAACAATTATTGGAGCCGCGGGCATGCTTGCTGAGTCCGGTAAATCAGCGAAGGAACTTCGTGAAAATGTAACGAGCCCTAATGGCACTACATATGCAGCACTAACTACATTTGAAGAAAAGGGACTAACTGCAATGGTCGAAGCCGCTATGGCGGCATCCGCAAAGCGCTCACAGGAGCTAGCTTGAAGGGGAAAATCGTCATTGCATTTTTTGGATCATTTCTATTGCTCACAACTTCAACCGCACAGGCAGCTCCTAAAATTAAAATGGTTTCGTTGAAGGAATCTGCTCAGATTCAACTCTCGAGCGATCCAAATGATCAATTAACATCGTTGGTAACAACTCCTACATCCCTCATTGTTGCTGGAACAAGCGCGGGAGATGGATATATCTCTGCCTTCGATAAGAGTGGGCAAATAAATCAGTGGAGTCTGCATCTTGGTGGTGTAGGTGATGACATTGCTACCGCTGTAGTGAAAGAAAATGCGAATGTTATTTGGGTAGTTGGGGCCTCGGCCGTAACTCCAGAACCACAAACTCCAACCCCCTTGCCTACAGATGCTCTTAATCCATCTGGAGTCCAACCAGAAACATCCACAGTCCTGGCGGCCCTTACGCAGTTAGATATTTGGAAAGTAAGCGCTAAAGGTGCACTCATTAAGAGTTACTCACGAGGCATGGGAAGAGTTATCAATCCAGATTCCATCTCGATCAAAGCCGGCGTCATTACGGTAGGCGGGACCATAGCTCCAAACGCCTTCGATAAATTTAGTATCACGATGGATGGCGATGGAGTTTTTAGTGATCCACGAATTTCATCAGTTAAACCAGTAAGTAACTCAGGAGTAAAGCAGCTGCAAACGACTCTCTCACTCTGGAGATCATTTGTGACATCTACGCCAATCAAAGGTTTACCTAGTTGGAAACCTAAACCTTATTCACACGTTCTTCTTCGCTATGACAAAAAAGCCCAAACCATTCTTGCCGCATATGTGAGCTCCGGAGAAATTGTGGACTTTGCGTGGGAGAAGACGATAGGAATTATTGCTCTAATCTCGCATCCAACAGGCTATGCCTTAGCTGTAATAATGTAATTAAAGACTTTTAAATAGCGCTAATTTTCCACCAACGCCAGCCAGGGCATATTTCTTGCCTGCGATAGTAATCCAAGCTACCTGTTCGCTATTGGTGAAGTCTCCTGCAGAAACTAGATCAATGGTTTGATCAGCTTTATTAATTGCACACAAGCGACCATTGCATCCGAAGAGAATTGCAGTAGAACTAAGAGCAAGAGGCGATGCAGGTGTACCAAAGGCATCTGGAGTTACAGATTGGATAGCTCCGCTGCTTGAATTCCATTGAATTTGATCTGCATCCGGTATTGCAATTCCACTTGCAGCCATCCATGCATTTGCAACCTTGCCCGCTATACCTGATGTAGCAGGTGCGGGTAAGGTGGCTACATCGAATCCTGCAACAGCAATTCCATTAGCACTTGCTTGTAGTGTTGAATAAACCCAATCCTCTGGATAAATTGTGGAGCGTACCGCCTGTCTTACTTCCCCACGCGTTGCCGATTTATCTTGATTTATTGCAAGAACTGAATCATAGGTAAGGTAGACGGCATTTCCAACTGCTACCGAAGCAAGATGGAATCCCACATCTCCTGTAGTGCGACCACTTGTGTCCTTATCACCATCTACTAGTTCATAATTCCATTTACCGTTAACGCGAGAAGCTCCGAGGAGAATTCCTTGTGAGTCATCACGATAAAAAACTTGTAATCCCGCAGGAGTATAAGCACAGGTACTTGAGACACTGACATCACTAGAGGTGCGAACTCGCGCGGAATCTTTGTAGTCATTGATAGTGGGCCCATTGCCATCTACTGTTTCAAAACTCCACGTTTTGCCGTTATATGAGGCGTGACGTAAATCTTTCTCAGTCAGGTCGCCATAAAAGAGATGAAGTGTTTCATTCTTCCCACTTTTCTCAATACACGACGAGATATAGCCCGATACCTTGTCTTTGGTACGACCGCTCAATGTGCTATTTCCATCAATAGTCGTTTTTATCCATGATGTTCCGTTTAAAACAGCAAATTTTAGATCCCCAGATTTAGAGTCGCTGTATGCGATGTATTGCTTCCCAAGCACAGTGCCAGTTACTAAATGCTCTGCGTCGACCACGTCAATAACAGTAGATTTCCACGCTGCTTTAGGCATAATCGCATTCGTCGTAGCAACATCGGAAGTGCCGAGCGCATTGGAAGCCGTAACAGAAAAAGAGTAGTTGCTGCCATTTTTTAGTCCAGCAATAAGGATTGGGCTTGATGCCGCTTTGATGATGGACCCAGTTTGATTTACTTTTACCGAGTAAGAAGATACTTGGGAAGTTCGCGAATTTACTGGTGGATCAAAAGTAATAATTGCGCTCTTATCTCCAATGAGCGCTTTAACATTTCGGACTACTGTTGGAATTCCAGTTGGAATTCCGGCTGGTGGCTTTAAGAACATATCGGCCATCATGGCAAGTGCTAGTGGACCAGGCTCATGAAACACTTCACCGGAACTAAGGCTTGGAGACATAACTGAATTCACTGCGCTAGCCGAGAAAGTTTCTTCATCTAAATGGCTAACTGAAGAACCTTGTTGATACGGAGTTGGCGTGAATAGTTTTGGCTTCACACCATTATTAGCTGCTATTCCATTCTTACCAGACCACACAAGAGTGTCACTTAAGGCCTTGCCAAGTTCTACTGATGGAGATGGCAAATCCATAAGTCGGCGGCCATCTGGAAGTTGGGCGTAAGCATCAAAAGGTGTTGGTTGGTCTATCGATCCATAACCAAATGAAGTGTCGTAAGAATCATTGGATAGAAAACCTAATCCATGGCCAGCTTCATGCAAGATTATTGATTCAAGATCATATTGGCCAGAAGGGCAATCGCCATCAGTTCCGATATAGAACTGAGATGCCATCGTCGAATTGATACGAATAATAATTTCAGGATTAACTGGATCTAAATCTTTTCCAGCAAGTGCATTGGCCATTGCAGATGGATACCAAAGTTCAGGATCGGGTGCGCCCTTAAATCCTCGGAAATATTTAGCAGGAGTCGCTGATGCAAGAACTCCGTTAGAGCCCTGGCGAGTGAAGGAAGCTTCAACATGAATCGGAGTTGTCGATGTGTATTGATATGACCACGCGTCCAGTGCTGCTTGTATCGCGGGCATTTCGATTTCTGGTACTCCGGTATACGTAATAATGAAATTACTTTTAGCGCTTGCGTGCTTTTCGTTGAGAATTGGCTGCTTTGTAATTGAAGGTGAAGAATGACTTGCGTAGGTGTATGCCCATCCAGCGGGAGCTGAATCAAAACCAAGTGCTTGGGTAGGCGCAATTGTTGTAAGAGTTGCGGCAATAAGAATTGCAGCAAATCCGGCAGGTGCCACCAATTTAGTGGAGAAGCGCATGCCCAAAATCTTATAGGCTTTCAGCATGACTAAGGTCGACCTCTATTCTCGCAGCGGGTGCCACCTGTGCGATATTGCCTTAGAAACCTTAGAAAAGCTGCAGAAAGAGTTAAGGGATGAAGAACCCTTCGAGATTGAGGTTATTTTGATTGACGCAGATCCGCAATTAGAGCGTGCATTTGGCGAGCAAGTACCGGTTACCTATATAGATGGCCAGCCACATGATTTCTGGAAAGTAGATCCGGAGCGGTTTAAGAAAGCACTTCGTCAGCGTCAATAATCCGGTAGGCGTAACCCTGCTCGGCAAGAAAGCGTTGACGATTTTGAGCGAAATCTTGATCGACCGTATCGCGTGCAACCAATGAATAAAAGCGTGCACTTCGACCATCAGCTTTAGGGCGAAGAATGCGACCTAGGCGCTGAGCCTCTTCTTGGCGTGAACCAAAAGTTCCAGATACCTGAATTGCAATCGTCGCATCAGGAAGATCAATCGAGAAGTTAGCAACCTTTGACACAACAAGACATTTGATTTCACCTTTACGATAAAGATCAAATAAGCGCTCACGTTCTTTGACTGGTGTTTCACCTTTAATAACAGGAGCCCCAAGACTTTCTCCCAACGCATCAAGCTGATCTAAATATTGACCGATAACAAGTACATGATCATCTATATGTTTCTTAGCAAGCGCTACTGCAACGTTATGTTTTGTTAAGGTTGTTGAACAGAATCGATACCGATCCTCTTGTTCAGCGGTTGCATAACTCATTCGCTCAGCTTCTGTCAGATTAATGCGCACTTCTACGCAATCTGCTGGTGCAATGTAGCCCTGAGATTCAATTTCTCGCCAAGGAACGTCATAGCGCTTCGGTCCAATGAGAGAGAAGACTTCGCCTTCCATACCATCTTCACGAACGAGTGTTGCGGTTAAGCCAAGTCTGCGCCGTGATTGAATATCTGCAGTAAAACGAAAAATTGGGGCTGGAAGCAGATGCACTTCATCATAAATAATTAGTCCCCAGTCAATCGCATCAAAAAGATCAAGGTGGGCATAAATTCCTTGTTTACGAGTTGTCATCACTTGATAAGTTGCAATAGTTACTGGCCGAATTTCCTTTTTTGCGCCTGAATATTCGCCAATTTCATCTTCATGCAAGGAAGTTCGCTTCAATAGCTCATCGCGCCACTGCCGCGCAGCAACGGTATTAGTTACTAAAATCAATGTGGTTGCTTTTGCCAAAGCCATTGCTGCAGCGCCAACAATTGTTTTACCTGCGCCACATGGAAGCACAACTACACCCGAGCCGCCATGCCAAAATCCTTCAGCGGCTAGCTCCTGATATTTGCGAATCGACCAACCATCTTGATTAAGTGATATCTCATGTGCTTCGCCATCAACATATCCAGCAAAGTCTTCAGCCGGCCAACCAAGCTTGAGGAGCGCTTGCTTGAGAAAGCCGCGCTGTCCTGGATGAACAACAATCGTTTCATCATCTAGGGGCAGCCCAAGCATTGGGGCAATCTTTTTTCCGCGGGTTACTTCTTTGAGAACTGCAGGATCATTTGAAACCAAAACCAAACCATGAACAGGATGGGCTTCAAGGCGAAGGCGCCCATACCTCGACATTGTCTCTGCGACATCAACGAGAAGCGCATGTGGGACCGCAAATCGTGAGTACTTAAGAAGAGTATCAATTACGGCTTCTGCATCATGTCCGGCAGCTCGTGCATTCCACAACCCAAGGGAGGTAAGTCGATAGGTATGAATATGTTCTGGAGATTTTTCTAACTCAGCGAAAGGTGCAATTTCTCGGCGGCAATCATCTGAGAGCGGATGATCAATATCAAGAAGAAGTGTTTTATCGCTCTGAACAATCAGAGGTCCATCAGTCACGGATAAGTTCCTTAATAAAGCTCTCGGTTAATTGGATTCGTGCGGGGATTGAAGAGGCCAAAATGTGTTCGTGTGGAGCGTGTGCTCCATCTCCAACTGCGCCAAGTCCATCGAGGACTTCAACGCCCGTCGCTGCGGCTAAATTGCCATCACTGGCGCCCCCGACTGCGGCGCAGCCAATAGGTGCCATCCCGATTTCCTTTGCAACTTTTTCTAACTTTTCATATAAGACTGCTGTTGACTGTAACTCTAATGGCGGTCGATTTATTCCACCTGTGACTTCTATGCGTGCTTCTGGGTGCTTGGGAGAAATTGTTTTTATGGCTGCATCAATTCGCTGAAGTTCTGCCATAGTGAATGAACGAGCATCAATATCTAAAACCGCAAGAGCCGGAACAGTATTTGTCACGGTTCCCGAGTGCAGCGTGGTCGGGACAACTGTTGTTCCAAATTCCTTATTTTCTAACCCCGTCATTTGGAGCACTACATGTGCAATTTCAACTGAGGCGTTTATTCCTTTTTCAGGATCAAGACCCGCATGTGAAGCTCGTCCGTGCACGGTGATCTGATACATCGATGTACCTTTACGGCCAGTTTTCACTTTGCCATCTAGGGAGGCTTCAAAGACGAGTACCGCGCCAGCGCTCTTTGAAACTCGTTCAATTAAGGCTCGCGAAGTTTGGCTTCCAACTTCTTCATCGGTAGTGGCAATAAGTGCAACACTTTTGTCAGCGCCATCAATATTTTTTAAGGCATGAACAGCTTGTAAGAAACCAGCTTTCATATCAAAAGTTCCAGGCCCAAATACTTTATCGCCATCAATTTTCCAAAGAGGAAGATAACTATCTTTCGGCCAAACAGTATCTAAGTGCGTTAGCAAAACAACCTTTGGATTTTCACTTCCCCACCACATAACTGGGCGGCCCTGTTCGGTCATGATCTTGGCCGGTGTTGAAAGATTTTTATTAACAATTTCTGTAGCAAGATTAATGACTTGAACACACGAATCTAGATCTTCGGTAGGAGATTGGCATTCAACTAGTTCCTGGAGTTCAGCTAGAAATGTCATGGGTTAAGTCTGCCCTATTTCGCCGCTGGCGCGACGCCAGTGATACGCGGGATTCTGAAGTATGCAATCTCTCCGGTGCCATGATCACGTGCAACGAGTGTTCCCAGCGAGATGGAGATTGGGTCTATCAACTTTTGGGTCACCCCGCCATTGTTGTCGGCATAACCAATAGTCAGGCTGGCTTGCTCCTCAATATATTGATTGAGGATGTCCAGAGTTTCATTAGCGGTAGTACGAGGAACTGCTCGCGGTTTATTAGACGTTGCCTTATCTCCAGCTCTAAGAGCTTTAACGGCAGCTGTAATGAGCGCTGGCGTTGGAGACGTAGGGTCTCCAATAACTCGAGGCGGTTTTGGTCGTGACTTAGCACGGCGAATTGCTGGAGCTGAAACAAGAATTCCTGTTTCATTTTCAATAGCGGGCAAATAACCTGCATCGCGAAGCGCATTTACTAAATCGTGAAGATCGGTATCAGAAATTAAAACCTGTGGCGCAAGTTTACGAATATGAATATCTTCAAGTTTTTTATCATGCACGATTTGTTGGATAAGTCCTTCATCTTCACATCGAATATAGGCCCTACCTACTCCTACCCTCAGTCGTCCATGACGCTTTGAGACATCATTAATGAGATACTCAAGTGGTTGTGGGACAGGGGTTTTTGAAACTTTTATGAGGAAATCTTTTATTTGATCACCTGTTTGCCCGTGATCAAGTCCGCGCCTGATCGAGCCTTCACTAAATCTATAAACAGTCGCACCGCCACGACTTTCGATATCAGCAATTGTTCCGATTGAATTAGCTAACTCAACCGTCAATGGACCAGGAGCAACGGCGCTGTTATCGGCTTGAATAAGAATGTGATCGACCGGCGAAGGAAGCGCAGCCTTAACTCCAAGTTGTTGTTCACCAAGTTCGTCATCGGCTAGTAGCACTTTGCCAAATGAAGAAAGGGCGCCTTGTCCTGTTATTCCAAGCCATTCAGCTTCACGTAAAATCCATTGAATGTATTCACGATTAGAACGAGTTGGGGTCAACCAGGTTATCAATGTTGCGAGTGAGTCAGCGTCAGGATCTAGTTCAAGATTTTCTTGCAAAACATTAAGCGTAATTTTTTTAAGTGGCGCAATAATTGAGCGATCTAATTCTGGTCCAAGTGCGGCAACGTTCTTGCCATCAGCTTTTCCAATGAGCCCCGCGACCCGGGATGTTTGTAGCCACAAAGTTACGAGGTTATGCCAGCGCTCTTCCGGCTCACGGCTGAGCCAAGCATCAAATGCCGCAGTTGGCAGTATTTGATCGTCGGTATCGATAACTACTAGTCCTGCTAAGTAGAGAATCTCGGCGACAAAGGCCGCACAATCCTCGCTCACTCCTAAATGTTCAGAGGTCGCTTTCAAGTCGCGAACTCCAAGCCCACCCGAGCGCAGGGCGGTAGGTGGTTCATCAGACCAGTTGTGGGCAAGCTCTTCGGCCCACCTGATAAAGGTAGAAATATTTGCAATCGCTGCCTGGTCTACGCTTTTTTGGCCTCGCTTAAGTCCTACTAGTGTTGGTTTATTTGGCATGAGTTCTTTAAATATTTTCCCGCCACGAAGATGAAGCCCAACTTCGCGCGGCATCAAAACATTTTGTGAATCCACTGCCACAAGAAATTTATTATCCAGTAACCATTTAATGTTTGTATTAGCTTTTTTCACATCAGCAACTTGGCCACGTGGTGGTCCCCATGCCATGCGCTCAAGTAATTGCACTGCTCCTTCTGGGGCGTTCTTCAATTCCTTGAGATTAATCTTGGTTGTAGCGATTGGCCCAAGCCCTGCTGGAAATTCTCCTAATACTGATCGAACACTTGAAGGTATCCGATACTTCTCAGAGTCTTTATAGATGAATCCGCGAGTCCAGAGAAGTTCTAAAGTCTTGAGCGCTTCTTTGCCTACGAGTTGTAATACTTCGATTTGGCTAAAGGGTTCTTCCAAAATTGTCATGGCGGTCAACACATCAAATTGCCATTGTGTGAGGTTATCTCTGGCGCGCTGCAAACTGGGTGTTGAATTTGCACGAGCAGCAAGAGCGGAAAGATCTGAAGGAACAGGGGAGAGTAAGTCTGGGCGCGCTGCAAAGAGCTCAGCTAGCGATTTATCGTCGCGACTGCGCAACTCTTCGGCAAAGGATGGGCTGGACATAACTTGCCAACGATACCCGATTAACTTAGTCCAGCGCACTTTGTGCGATTTTAGGATTGCGCTCTAGAGTTTCAGTTACACGAATAAATAAATGAGTGATTCAGCCGTAGCGAGTAAAACGAGCGGAGGATGAGGGAGTTATCCGCGTCGGCCTGGATAATTCCCCGATTTTTAGGCAATCGGGTCATAAAAGCCGACTTAGCATTTCTACTTTAAAAAGCGGCGGCTTTTTTGGAGTTTATTTGACCTTGAGGATT
>Ga0194048_10000121_pt1 | contig 34325 bp, 34 predicted proteins | sample JunL225m_MetaG_FD_161685 | JGI IMG/M metagenome (GOLD analysis project Ga0194048, IMG submission 161685) | Anoxic zone freshwater microbial communities from boreal shield lake in IISD Experimental Lakes Area, Ontario, Canada - Jun2016-L222-5m | ecosystem: Environmental > Aquatic > Freshwater >...
AGCACAAGCCAACATTTGCACCACACATGGACATGGGCGACTTCGTCATTGTCATCAATGCAGAAAAAATTGCATTGTCAGGTAACAAGGCAAAGCAAAAGTGGTCTCACCATCACTCAGGTTTTCCAGGTGGTTTAACTTCAACTGTGTACGGTGAACTTCTAGAGAAGCACCCAACTCGCGCAGTTGAAAAAGCAATCAAGGGAATGATTCCTAAGAATCGCTTAGGTCGCGACATTGTTTCAAAGCTTAAAGTTTATGCGGGACCAAATCACCCACATGCAGCACAAGCACCAACACCATATGTATTCGATCAAGTTTCACAAATCGTGAAGTAAAGGATGACCATGTCAGAGAACACAACAGCTTACGATCTTGATGAGACTGAAGTTCCTACTTCATATTCTTCTTCAACACCTGCACCAGCAACTAACCGTCCAGCAATTAAGGCACCAGGTCGCGGAACAGGTCGCCGTAAAGAAGCAGTTGCTCGCGTTCGCTTAGTTCCAGGAACTGGCAAGTGGGTAGTAAATGGAAAGACTTTGGAAAATTACTTCCCAAATAAAGTTCACCAACAATTAGTTTCAGAACCTTTCCGCACTGTTGGTGCAGAAAATTCATACGATGTTTTTGCACGCATTAACGGTGGCGGAGTATCTGGCCAAGCCGGTGCACTTCGTTTAGGTGTAGCTCGTTCACTCAATCAAATTGATGAAGAAGCAAACCGCCCAGCACTTAAGAAAGCTGGATTCCTTTCACGTGATGCACGTGTTATTGAACGTAAGAAGTACGGCCTTAAGAAGGCTCGTAAGCGTTCTCAATACAGCAAGCGTTAATTCCCCACATTTAGTAAAGGAGTTCCAATGGCACTCTTTGGTACTGATGGAATTCGTGGCTTAGCTAATCGTGATCTCACTGCTGAATTAGCCTTAAATGTTTCAGTAGCTGCTGCACATATTTTGGTTGAAAGCTCATCAAATAAAGACCATCGCCCTACTGCAATTGTTGGCCAAGATTCACGTGCTTCCGGTGAGTTTCTAGAGGCGGCAGTCGTTGCTGGTTTAACTAGCGCAGGTGTCAATGTTTATCGTGTCGGTGTTTTGCCAACTCCTGCCATTGCACATTTAGTCGGAGAATCAGGCGCAGATCTAGGCGTCATGATTAGTGCTTCACATAATGCGATGCCAGATAATGGAATTAAGTTATTTGCTCGTGGTGGCGGCAAGTTAGATGATGCGATCGAAGCACGTATTGAAGCAAGAATTGGCGAAGCATGGGAGCGACCAACTGGATTAAATGTTGGCCGTTCAATTATCGATGAGAGTGCAACCGAGCGATATTTAAAGCATCTATTAGCATCAGTTGAAACCCCATTGAAAGGTTTAAAAGTTGTGGTTGATTGTGCCAATGGTGCGTCATCCTTTGTAGCGCCAGAGGCATACCGCAGAGCTGGTGCTGAAGTAATTGCAATATTTAACCAACCTAATGGTTGGAATATCAACGAAGATTGCGGTTCGACACATCTTCATCAATTGCGTGCAGCGGTAATAAAAGAAGGTGCCGATGTCGGAATTGCGCATGATGGTGATGCCGATCGATGCTTGGCTATTGATGGTGCCGGAAATGAAATTGATGGCGATCACATTCTTACTTTGTTAGCCCGTGGATTTAAAGCCCGTGGAAAGTTAAAGGGCAATACTGTGGTTGCAACCGTAATGAGCAACTTTGGTTTTATGCATGCGATGAAAGATGCTGGAATCAATATAGAAACTACATCAGTGGGCGATCGCTATGTACTTGAAAATATGATTGCTAACGACTACTCACTTGGTGGAGAGCAGTCAGGACACGTCATCATGCGAGAATTCGCTAATACTGGTGATGGAATCCTGACCGCGCTTCAGCTTCTACAAGAGATTGTTCGCACCGGTAAAACGTTGCAAGAACTATCTTCGGCGATGGTTCGTTTTCCTCAAGTACTTATAAATGTGAAAGATGTAGCCAAGGAAAAACTAGGAAGCTCTGAAGTAATTGCAGCGGCAGTTAAATCAGCAGAAGATCTATTGGGCGATAGTGGTCGGGTGTTATTGCGAGCATCTGGCACCGAAGCCCTTATTAGAGTGATGGTAGAAGCCTCCAGTGATAGCCTTGCCCAAGAAGTTGCTCGACAACTTGCAGATACTGTAAAAAACGAACTGGGGTAATAATTCATGTGCGGAATTGTGGGATACACAGGGCCGCAGTCCGCAGTTACTCCGCTCATTGAAGGATTGCGTCGTCTTGAATATCGAGGATACGACTCTGCTGGAATTGCTTTAGGTACACCAGGCAAACTTTTTATCGAAAAAAAAGCGGGCAAACTTTCAAATCTTGAGAATGAATTAGATGAATCCCTTCCCTTAGTACATTCTGGAATTGGACACACGCGTTGGGCTACACACGGTGGTCCGACAGATCGCAATGCCCATCCCCATGTTGATAATGAAGGCAAACTGGCCGTTATCCATAATGGCATTATCGAAAATTATTCTGAACTGCGCAAAGAGTTAGAAGCACGTGGACATGTTTTTTCTTCAGAGACCGATACTGAATCTGTCGCACATTTACTGAGCGATCTTCGCAAAAAAAATAATGGTGATTTATCGGCGGCGATGCGCGAAGCAGTCAAAGCTCTGCGCGGCTCTTTCACCCTTCTTGCAATTCATGCTGATGCTCCAGATGTAGTAGTAGGCGTACGGCGTAATTCGCCATTAGTTGTCGGTTTAGGCGTTGGTGAAAATTTCATGGCATCTGATGTTGCTGCCTTTATTGATTACACCAAGCGGGCGGTAGAGCTTGGCCAAGATGAGGTTGTCACAATTACTCCAAGCTCAGTTGTAATTACAGATTTAGATGGCAATTCCGTCGTGCCGAGCGAATATGAAATCTCATGGGATGCAAGTGCGGCGCAAAAGGGCGGCTTTGCACATTTCATGCTCAAAGAAATCTTTGAGCAACCAAAGGCTGTGGCCGATACGTTGATTGGCCGCTTGAGTGATAACAAACAGATTGTTTTGGATGAGCTTCATATGAGCACCGATGAAATTCGTGCACTTAAGAAGATAACGGTTATTGCTTGTGGTACCGCGTATCACGCAGGAATGGTTGCAAAATATGCGATTGAGAAATTTGCAAAAATCCCTGTTGATGTTGAAATAGCCAGCGAGTTTAGATATCGAGATCCAATCATTGATGCAGGGACTTTAGTTATCGCAATTTCTCAATCGGGTGAAACCATGGACACTTTGATGGCAGTACGCCATGCAAAAGCTGCAGGTGGGCGAGTTCTTGCGATTTGCAATACAAATAGTTCAACTATCCCACGTGAATCAGATGCGGTTTTGTACACACATGCCGGTCCCGAAATTGCAGTTGCTTCGACTAAAGCTTTATTGACCCAAATGATTGCGGTGTACCTAATTGGACTTCACCTAGCTCAAGTAAATGGAGTTTTAAGTGATCTCCAAGTTGAAGATTTCTATAACGAACTTTTAGAACTTCCAGGCAAGATTGAACAGATTTTAGAAACCGTTGAGCCACTTCGTGAATTAACTCGCAGTTTTGCGCAAAATAACATTGTGCTCTTTCTTGGCAGAAATATTGGTTACCCGGTTGCACTTGAAGGCGCGCTAAAACTGAAAGAACTTGCCTACATTCACGCCGAAGGTTTTGCCGGTGGTGAACTTAAACATGGTCCAATTGCACTCATCGATCAAGGAACTCCTGTTATTGCAATTTTGCCGGCCGGCCACGAAAATGCTTTAGATGAAAAAATGTTAAGTAATATTCAAGAGGTTAAAGCCCGCGGTGCACGAGTTATAGTTATTGCCGAAGAGGGTGCGCATGTAGAAGGCGCCGAACATATTATTCGTATTCCCGTAGCCCCAGCTTTATTCCAACCAATTCTTGCCACAGTGCCACTTCAAGTTTTTGCATATGAGATGGCACTCGCACGCGGGAACGATGTAGACCAGCCAAGAAACCTGGCTAAATCAGTTACAGTGGAATAAATGCCAAACGTTATTCGTAACCGCAGAAAACAAATGGACCGCGCACTTCGCTGGTCAACTCTGCTATTTATAGGTTTTCTTTTAGTTACTGAGCAAGTTATAACTTATGGACCACTTGTTAATTTTGATAATAATATTAATCAAACTCGTAAGCCAGAGTTCGATGGATTTTCAGAGTTTGTTTTGAAAAGGTTAGATGATTTAGGACTTCGTGGATTAACTGCAACAGTTTTAATTCTGGCAGCAATTTTTATCTCCCTTAAATTTAAAACGTGGCGACCATTAAATTTGTCCGTACTTTCTCTGTTAGGCCTCAATTTAGTAGTTGGGATATTTAAATTAATACTTGGTCGAACAAAACCAAGAGATGGCTTTGACCTGTTACATGCTGGTGGAATGTCCTATCCAAGTGGGCATGCATCAAACGCCGTGCTTTCTTGGGGAATCCTTGCTTACATTATTTATCGATATGCCCGTGTAGATAAATATCAAGGTCGCCTAGCTACTACCGGTGTTATTACGATTTCATTGACCGTGTGTATCGTTTCTTTAATTCGACAGACACACTGGTTCACCGATCTTCTCGGAGGCCTTTTTATTGGCAGCGCATTATTAGTTGCCGTAATTGCCGTTGACCGTTACGTTCCCTCAAAGAGCCAACTGCACTAGAGTTTGCTTATGATTGATGGAATCGGCATAGATGTCGTTGATATCGAACGCTTTAAAACTTCCATTCAACGCACTCCTGGCCTTCTAGAGAAGTTATTTACTGAGAGCGAACGGAGCAAACCGCTTCAATCCTTGGCCGCTCGCTTTGCGGCAAAAGAGGCTTTAGCCAAAGCGCTTAATGCAGGAAAAGGCTTGAGTTGGCATGATGCTGAAATTGTTAATCTCGAAAGTGGAAAACCAGCCTTTCTCTTTCGTGGAGATATTGCAGATTTGGTAGATGGCGCAGAAGTACACGTATCTCTTTCTCATGATGCAGGTATCGCCTCAGCTATGGTGATTGTCGAGCGCAGTTAATGGAACATCGCGCAGAAGCACGAATTGATCTCAATGCTCTTGCATCAAATATTTCTCTTCTCAAATCAAAAGCAGGAGCTGATTTATTGGCGGTAGTAAAAGCTGATGCCTATGGACACGGATTAATAGAGATTGGATTGGCAGCTGAAAAAAGCGGTGCTAATTATTTAGGTGTTGCATTACTAGAAGAAGCCATCGCACTTCGAACACATGGCGTAAGAATTCCAATTCTGGCATGGTTAGTTCCACCTGGGTCAGATTTTAATTCTGCGGCTAAGCACGATATCGATGTTGCAGTTTCTTCCATTGCTGTACTTGAAGATATTTTGAAATTACAAATTAAACCGCGCGTACACATTGAGGTTGATACTGGGATGACTCGGGGTGGCTTTCTAGATGAATGGCCAGAGTTTTTAGGGAGAGAGCTCTCAAAAATAGAAATAGTTGGAATCTTTTCTCATTTTGCACGGGCGGATGAACCAGGTGAAAAGCAAAATGCAGATCAACTTCTAAATTTTAAAGAGAAAATCGATGAATTAAGCGCACGTGGAATAAATCCGCCAATTAAACACTTATCAAATTCTGCTGCAACCCTTATTAATCATGCTTCCGCTTTCAACATGGTGCGGACTGGGATTTCGATGTATGGCTTGACACCAGATCTAAACACTTTTGGCGATAGCAAGAAACTTTCTTTAAAACCAGTTATGCAACTTCGTGCAAAGTTGCATCTGGTTAAAAAAGTGCAAACTGGTTTGCCAGTTGGCTACGGCGCAACTTTTATTACCAATCGTGAGACGAAATTAGGCGTTGTTGCCATGGGGTATGCCGATGGAATTCCACGAATAGCTCAGGGTGCAGGGATATTTGTGGATGGCCAAAGAGCCCCAATAGTTGGTCGCGTATCTATGGATCAATTTGTGGTGGATTTGGGGCCAGATTCAAAAGCCACATCAGGTGACTGGGTCGTCATTTTCGGTGATGGAACACATGGCGAGTACACAGCCGATGACTGGGCGAGTGCATCGTTATCAATTAATTATGAAATCGTTACAAGAATCGGGCCAAGGGTGCCTAGAATCTATGCACCTCATGTCTACTAATAACGCAGCGTTGCGAGTCGAAGGCGTCACCATCTCATTCGGCGGTCTTCGCGCTCTCAATGATGTCTATCTAGAAATTGGCAAGAATGAAGTTGTCGGATTAATAGGTCCAAATGGTGCCGGAAAGACCACTTTATTCAATGCCTTATGCGGATTAGTTAAACCAGATTCTGGCTCATTCTTTCTCGATGGTCACAAGCAAGATTTTCCGCACACCGATCAATTAGTTGATTTAGGAATTGCTCGAACATTGCAAGGCGTTGGTTTATTTGGGGATTTAACAGTTTTAGAAAATGTCATGATTGGCGCACAAAAATTTGCTCGGTCAGGATTAATCTCGGCAGGTTTTGGAAAAAATACAAAAGATGAAAAAGCATTAGTTGAGCGATCTATGCATTATTTAGAAAATGTCTATGCAACCGGTCTTGCCCATCGTCGCGCTGACACGCTTTCTTATCCAGATACTAAGCGAGTTGCAATCGCAAGAGCATTAGTAAGTGAGCCAAAAATTCTCATGCTTGATGAACCTGCTGGTGGTTTAGGTGCGCAAGACATCGAATGGATGAATGCTTTAATTCGAAACTTAACAGCGCAAATGTCAGTACTAATTGTTGAGCATCATATGGATGTAGTGATGACGGTTTGCTCAAAGCTTTACGTATTAAATTTTGGCGAAGTAATTGCAAGTGGCGATGCTGAAAAAGTCCGCCGTGATCCGGCAGTAATCGCTGCATATCTTGGAACGGGTAACGCATGAGTCTGATCATTGAAAACCTAACCGTTGATCACGGTGCGATTCGTGCAATTAATGATGTCTCTTTTACCGTGAAAAAAGGTGAACTTGCAGCTTTGATCGGAGCCAATGGGGCGGGTAAGACAACTTTGTTACGGACTTTATCGGGTCTGAATAAACCTACGCATGGAAAAGCTACATGGAGTGCAACGAACTTGTTACACAGTAAGCCAGAGATGCTTGTCCGTCATGGTGTTTCACATGTCTCTGAAGGAAAATCTGTAATTCCAGAACTAACGGTAGAAGAAAATCTTGAAATTGGCGCTTTGTGGCGTAGCAATAAAAAAGAAATGCAGCAAAGCAAGAAAACAATTCTTGATTTATTTCCTCGATTAGGCGAAAGATTGGAACAACGCGCAGATACGCTTTCGGGCGGTGAACGCCAGATGTTAGCCCTAGGTCGTTCACTAATGTCCAAACCAGAGCTTTTATTGCTTGATGAACCATCGCTCGGCCTTGCACCACTTGTTGTAGAGCAAATCTTTCAATCTATTCGAGAATTAACTAAATCAATGGGAATAACTATTTTATTAGTTGAACAAAATGCTATGGGCGCCTTGAAGATTGCTGATGTTGGAATCGTTCTTAATTTAGGAACAATTGCAGTTACTGGAGCTGCAGAATCTCTAATCGCCGACCCTGCCGTTCGTGCGGCTTACTTGGGGTACTAATAATGATTCAATTATTGAATACGCTTCTTATCGGAATAACAGCGGGATCTATTTACTCGTTAATGGCAATTGCGATGGTTTTAGTCTGGCGCAGCACTCGCGTAGTAAATTTTGCACAAGCTGGAATGGCTTTGCTTTCAACTTATTTTGGTTATGAAGTCATTCAATTAACTCATTCATATTGGATAGCTTTACCTGTAGCAATGCTTGCAGGGGCCGTGGTTGCTTCGGCAATCGAATTAATCATTATGCGTTTACTTCTCAAGCACAGTAGCCAAGGTGCGATTGCAAGCATTGCTCCAATTATTGCAACGCTTGGTTTATTAGGATTAATTAAATCCGTCATTGGATATTTTTGGGGTAATCAAGATTTGAGTCTCGAGTCACCGCTTTCAAATGTTGGATTTACATTAGGTTCAGATACCCTGGCAATTTCGCCCCTGAAACTATTTATAATTATCGCTGTAGCTTTCTTAGTACTGACCTTAAGTTTTATTTTCCAGAAAACAAACCTGGGTTTAGCTTTAAGAGCATCGGCATATTCACCAGAAATTTCTCGCTTAGCTGGCATTAAAGTTGATTTGGTACGAACCATTGGTTGGGCACTTGCTGGCGCAGCCGGCGGCGCAGCTGGAATGCTCCAGACAGCTAATGGAACCGGAACTCTTTCCCCTGATTCACTCGAGTTCTCACTGCTATTGGCATTTGGTTTCATCGCAGCAGTTATTGGAGGATTAGATAGTTTGGTTGGGGCAGTGATAGGCGCACTTGTTCTTGGATTAGTTCTAGCTTTTGTTCTGACTTATATAGGTGGATCGTTGGTTTTCATAACGGCATTTGTTTTGTTGCTCGTCATATTATTGATTCGCCCAGGGGGAATTATTTCTCAGAAGGCAGGGCGACGTGCATAAATTAAAGTCAAACAACATTTCACGCCTAATTGGTTTTGTTGTCTTTGGAATTTTTCTGTTATACCTTAGTAACACAATTGATGAATTAAGGGTGTATCAAGGTGCAACTGTTGCAATGTATGTTGTTGCTATTTCTTCAATAATTTTGTTGACGGGATACTCCGGACAAGTCTCTCTAGGTCATGGTGCATTACTCGCAGTTGGCGGATATGGCGCAGCGTTAGTCAGAAATAATCTTCATGCCCCCGTCTGGTTATCATTTGCAGCTGCGGTTTTAATCGCTGCATTGTGTGGTGCGCTACTTGGAGTAACCGCGGCGCGTTTATCTGGGCCATATTTGGCTGGAACAACGTTGGCGCTTGCAGTTGGTCTTCCTTCAATCGCAAATCAATTTAAATTCTTGGGCGGTGAGCAAGGTTTAATTTTTGATATTGGCTTACCTCCGGCATCACTCGGAGAAACATTTTCACAGTACAAATGGTTTTTTTGGATCGCCGCTCTCACAGCGCTCATTGCAATGTGGTGGCTACAGAATCTTTTGCGATCTAGATATGGGCGCATTTGGCGGGCGGTCCGTACTCAAAGCGTTGCGGCCGAACTGGCGGGCATAAATGTGGCCAGAGCGAAGATTTTGGCCTTTACCGTCAGTGCAGGACTAGCTGGATTGGCCGGAGCCCTGCTTTCGATGACCATAAGCACGGTTTCACCTGGGGCTTTTCCGCTTTCCCTCTCATTTGCCCTTGCGACAGGCGCGGTCCTATCTGGCGTAACTACCCTCGGAGGCGTCATGATTGGGGCAGTGACATTGGTGGCAATCCCTGAAATTGCCGATGCCTTAACCCAAAGGTTCGGTGCTTCAGAGAATGTCATTAACAGCTTGCCAGGGTTAATGGTGAGTGGGTTATTAATTGTGGTTGTGCTATTTGTACCAAATGGTCCAGTCGAACAGATCAGACACAGAAGAAAGAAATAACAATCCCGCAAGGGCCCTCGATGGAAGGAAACACATGATAGGAAAGAATCGTCGGAAGCTAATCGCTGCTTCTGCCGTAATTGCAGCAGGAAGCATGTTGCTTGCAGCTGCGCCTGCACAGGCAGCAGAGCAAGGCGTAACAGGATCAACGATCAAGCTTGGCATCACAATTCCTATGACAGGAATTGCTTCACCTGGTTATAACAAGATTCCAGGTGCGATGAAAGCCTATTTCAACTATGTCAATGCTAATGGTGGAGTAAATGGACGAAAGATTAATCTGGTAGTCAAGGATGATCAGTACATTCCAACTCTTGCCGTTGCTAAAGCAAATGAGTTAATTCTCAAAGACAAAGTTTTTGCACTTATTGGAACTCTTGGAACTGCTAGCACTAAAGCTATTTCACGTTCTGCTCAATTAAGTGCACGTGGAATTCCATCTTTATTCGTTAATACCGGATTTAGTGGATTTGCAGATAAGAAAGCATATCCAACTTCATTTTCATTACTACCGTCATACCAGATGGAAGCAAAAGTTATCGGTAAGTACTTAGACGAAAACTATGCTGGTAAGAAAGTTGGCTTGATTTATCAGGATGACGATTTCGGAGTAGATGCACTTAACGGCTTTAAGCAAGCCGGCGTCAATTTCGCAATCAAGATTCCTTATGCATCAGGTTCACAAGGTGTTGCAGGTGTAGCTGGTACTTGGATTACTAAGCTCCAAGCTGCTGCGCCAGATGTTGTAATTCTATTTGGAGTTTCAAGTGCAACTGCTGCGGCATTAGGTAATGCTTATGCTTACAAGTACGCACCAAAGTGGATCTTGGGTTCAGTTGGTGGCGATGCAACAACACTTGCAGCGAATAAAGTTCCACCTGCATTCCTAGCAGGAGCAAAGGGACTTTCATTTGCGCCAGCTCCATCAGATTCTTCTGATGAATACATCAAGATGTTCATGGAAGTAAATGCGACATACAACAAGGGCGTTACTTTTGATAACAACGTCGTTGCAGGTATGACGTCAGCATTCTTGGCAGTTCAAGCCATTAAATCTGCAGGCGCAAATCTAACTCGTAAGGGTTTAATCGCTGCCATTGAAAAGAATGCAGCATCTTTTGCTAATCCAGGATTAACTCCACTCGGATATTCAGCGACAAGCCACGTAGGCGCAACTGGATATTGGATTGGTACATATGACGCAACTGGTGCACTAAAGCCAGATGGCGGCAAGTACACCGTGTATACAACTGATTCTGGAACAGGGGCTGTGGTTGTTTCAACATACAAGCGTCCTGCAATGCCAGCGAAGGGATTACCTAACTAATGAAAATCAATTCACTTAAAAAGAAACTAGTAGTTCTTGTATCTAGTGCAGCACTCGTAACGGGTGTAACTGCAGTGGTTCCAGCTCAAGCAGCTGATCCAGCATGTACGACTGCTAGCTATGTAACAACATGCGTAGGCGCAACTTCAGATACAGCTCCTTACATGTTCATCACAACTGCAGCCTTTAATGGCACAGTTTTGTTGTGGTCACACGGACTTCGTCCAAATGTTGATATCCCAGCAGGTATTCCTGGATATGGTGGTTACAAAGTTACAAACACACCAGAACCAGCACCAGGTGGAGATAAAGCAATCATTGGCGCACTTCTTGGCGCAGGTTATGGAATCGCTGGTTCAGGATTCTCACGTCAAGGTGTAAACGTTCAACAAGCAGTTGCTGCAAACGTTGAACTCATCGATATCTTTAAGAAGAAGAATCCAACGACAACTAAGGTTGTTGCATGGGGCGCTTCTCTTGGAACTCTCATCACTCAGACATTGGCTGAAAAGCATCCAGAACTTGTCGACGCTGTTGCATTGGTTTGTCCAGCAACTGCGCCAACTGATGCGCTGATCTCATACTTCGGTGATTTCATGTGGGGATTCAAAACTTTCTTTGATCCAACAATCAAGGGCTTTGGATACTCTGCTGGTGCTGCTGGATATGCAGAATCAATGGGCGACTTAGTTAAGTTCTTCACTGCACTCGGTAAATTGCAAGCTGGATTGGTTTCTGGTGCATGGCCAGATACTTCAAGTCCGGCAGGTAAAGCACTTGAAGCTGCAAAGGTTCCTTCACGAAGCGCACTTACATTGATCGGCCTTATGGCTGGTGTACCAATGCGAAGTGAGCACATCGATGGAACTTCAGGACCAACAGGATCAGAGCAGTTATTCCCACTAGCAATTGCCCCTGCAGTTGCTGTTTTGGAAAACGCTGGAACTGTCGGTCTTGCTGAAGTTCTTCTCATGGCAGATGGCGAAGCACAATCAGGCGGAATTGTTTTTGATAACACAAAGACTGATTACGCTGCACGTGTTGATGCAGATAAAGATGTCTACTCAATGGCGCTCAGTGGTAACACTGCAGTTGGCGCAATGTTAGGCGTTCTAGCTGCTTCACCTCGTGTGACTGGCTCAGCTGCTGCGATGGCAAAGGCTAAGACACTTCTTGCTATCGATGGAACTATCAAAGATCCAACAGTCTTGCTCACAACAGAATCAGATCAATTCACTGTTGCTGGTGCTGGCCAATGGATGATTGATGGATATGCAGAGCAGTATGCCGCAGCTAAGGCTGCAGCACTTAAGGCGTATAGCGCCAATAAGTCATACACGGCTCCTGTAAATAACCTCGTTGCATTGTGGGCAAAGACTGGTTCTAAATACACCAAGTTCACTGCAGCCGGTTCTCCAGATCTCAGCGCAGCAATTGGTGCAGGAACAGGTCACTGCAAGTTCACACCTGCTCAGTACGTAGCAGTTGCAAAGATGGCAGCAAATGTTGCCAAGGATGGGAAGTTCCCAAATGGTGGTCCAATAGCAACGGCTGCTCGCAAGGTCGGATTGTCATATGACAATAAGTTCCGAGCACCTTTGTTCAAATCACTTGGATAAAAGTAGATAAATAAAACGGGGGTCTCGGGAAACCGAGGCCCCCGTTTTCCTTTACCCTTGCACTCTGATGTTTACTATTTCTACAGCCGAAGAGATGCATAATCTCGGTATTTCAATTTCTACTAAATTGCATGCAGGAGATCTAATCTTAATTAATGGCCCCCTAGGCGCCGGTAAAACAGTTTTAGCCCAAGGAATAGGTCAGGGTTTAGGCATTACAGATATAACGTCACCAACATTTGTAATCTCACGAGTACACAAAGCTAAAGTTCCCATGATTCATGTTGATGCCTATCGATTAATTGATACGCAAAATCCCAATCTTTATATCGATGACTTGGATCTTGATACCGAAAATTCGATTACGGTTATTGAATGGGGCGGGGCTGAGTCAGCTCGACTCAATGATGATCGATTAGAAATTACTATCGATAGAACTAATGATGTGCGCACAGTTGCCATAGAGGCAAAAGGTCCACGCTGGATTGGTTTTTCACTATGACAATTACATTAGCCATTGATACGTCAACTTCACGTACTTGTGTTGCAGTAATAGAAGGTAGCGAAATTCTCTGGAGCGGATTTCGAGATGGTGCAACTGCACATGGACCAGCACTGCCTGAATTAGTACAAGAGGCAATCAAGGGTATTGAAATCAATGAAGTCGTTGTCGGAATGGGTCCCGGGCCATTCACTGGCCTTCGAGTCGGTATCGCATTTGCGCAAAGTTTTGCCTTAGCGCGCAACATCCCAATTCGTGGTGTTTGTTCATTAGATGCAATCGCTGCGCAAATAAATGAAAGAGATTTTATTGTCACAGTTGATGCGCGGCGTAAAGAGGTTTACTGGGCTAGATATATAAACGGAGTTCGCCAAGGTGAGCCCGCAGTTAATTTTCCTAGCGATGTCACTGGTGCGCCAATTTATGCTGATTTATTTCCAAACTTAGTCTCACTTACTAAGTTGCCTGAAAATATTAGTGAACCAATATATTTACGACGACCTGATGCAGTTGCAACGGCGGACCGAAAATGATTTCTTTTCGCGAAGCCAACGCATTTGACCTACCAGTTTTTGTCTCACTTGATAAAGCGTTGTTTCCATATTCACCATGGTCGGCCTCTCAATACAAAGAAGAGTTTTCTAGTCCAACTCGCCACTTTGTTGTTGCCCTCGATGAGGATCAGAGCATCATTGGTTATGCAGGCATTTTTGCTCCAGGTGAGGCAGAAGCTGATGTTTTAACGGTAGGTGTTATTCCAGAACACCGTAGAAAAGGCATTGCTATAGCACTTATGGCACTGATTACAGACTGGGCAAGATCTCAAGGATCAACGGCAATGATGCTTGAAGTAAAAACTGACAATTTAGAAGCGATAGCGATGTATGAATCACTTGGATATTCACAACTAAATATCCGCAAAGATTATTTTGGATCCGGCCTAGATGCTTTAGTGATGCGAAAAGAATTGCCATGAATGAGCCATTAGTTCTAGGGATTGAAACTTCGTGCGATGAAACCGCAGTCGGAATAGTTAGAGGCCGCACATTATTAGCCAACGTCATCGCTTCCAGCGTTGAAGAACATGCACGCTTTGGCGGAGTAGTTCCAGAAATTGCTAGCCGGGCACATTTAGAGGCGATGCAACCTGCAATTAAACAGGCAGTTAATGATGCGCGAATTAAATTATCCGATATTGATGCTGTGGCAGTTACTGCCGGTCCTGGTTTAGTCGGCGCGCTATTGGTTGGCGTTGGTTCTGCTGCAGGTTTAGCAATTGGCTTAGATAAACCAATTTATGCCGTTAATCATTTAGCTGCGCATATTAGTGTTGATTATTTAACACATAGTGAAGCTGTCGAACCAACTATTGCGCTGTTAGTTAGCGGTGGTCATTCTTCACTGTTACAAGTTAATGACATCACATCTTCTATTACTAAGTTAGGGCAAACAATTGATGATGCGGCCGGTGAAGCTTTCGATAAAATTGCCCGTGTAATGAAATTAGGTTTTCCAGGTGGGCCCGCAATTGATACCGATGCGAAAAATGGAAATGCACATGCGATTGATTTTCCGCGTGGTCTAACAACATCAAATGATTGGCTCACTCGCCCTTATGATTTTTCATTCTCCGGTTTAAAAACTGCGGTAGCTAGATATTTAGAAAGTACGCCAGAATTTAATCGCGCAGATGTGGCTGCATCATTTCAGGAATCAATAGTGGATGTATTGCTTTTAAAAGCCTTAGCCGCGTGTAAAGAAAGCGGGATCGACTCCCTTGTCATTGCAGGTGGAGTAGCCGCTAACTCCCGACTTCGTGCCGAGGCCCAATCGCGGTGTGAAAAGGCAGGTATACGCCTTCGAATCCCACCTGCAGGCTTATGCACCGATAATGGGGCCATGGTCGCCTCTCTTGGCGCTCTCATGGCAGCGGCAGGGCGCACGCCTAGCCCAGTCTCATTTGATGCCGATTCCAGCCTGCCAGTGGCCACAATCAGCCTGAGCTAACACGATTTGCCGTTGGGAATAGCCCCGTCTAACCTTGCGTTAGCACTCACGGGTCCACACTGCTAATCGGGCCTGCACGAGGAATTCACAGAAGAAATAACTAGAAGGAGTAAGTACATGGCCATTAAGCCACTAGAAGATCGCATCGTTATCAAGACAAACGAAGCTGAAACAACAACAGCATCTGGTCTTGTTATTCCAGATACCGCAAAAGAAAAGCCACAAGAAGGCACTGTTATTGCAGTTGGCCCAGGTCGCTTTGACGATGGTGTTCGCGTTCCTATGGATGTAAAAGTTGGCGATGTTGTTCTGTACAGCAAGTACGGCGGAACAGAAATCAAGCACGGTGGAGATGACCTATTGGTTCTCTCAGCTCGTGACATTCTCGCTGTAATCGAGAAGTAAATGGGAAAGTCCCTTCAATTCGACGAACAAGCACGTCGAGCAATGGAACGTGGCGTCAACATTCTTGCTGACACCGTCAAGGTAACGCTTGGCCCAAAGGGTCGTAACGTCGTTATCGCAAAATCTTATGGTGCACCCATCATTACAAATGACGGTGTAACAATTGCAAAAGAAATCGAACTATCTGATCCAGCTGAAAATATGGGCGCACAGTTAGTTAAAGAAGTAGCAACCAAGACCAACGATGTTGCTGGCGATGGAACTACAACCGCAACTGTGTTAGCACAGGCAATGGTTAAAGAAGGACTTCGTAACCTTGCAGCCGGTGCGCAACCAATGGATATTAAGCAGGGTATTGAAGCCGCAGTTGCTGCAGTTTCAGAAAAACTTCGCGAGCAAGCAACTCCAGTAAGTGGAAAAGCTCAAATCGCAGATGTTGCAACAATCTCAGCGCAAGACCGTGCTATCGGTGATTTAATCGCCGAAGCCATGGATCGCGTTGGCAAAGATGGCGTCATCACAGTTGAAGAAGCTTCTACTACAGGTCTTGATCTTGAATTCACTGAAGGAATGCAGTTCGACAAGGGCTACATTTCTCCATATTTCGTGACTGACCAAGATCGTATGGAATCAATTCTTGAAGATGCATATGTGCTTATCTCAGCTGGCAAGGTGTCTGCGCTCGCAGATTTACTTCCAATCCTTGAGAAGGTATCTGCAACTTCTAAGCCACTGCTAATCATCGCTGATGACATCGAAGGCGAAGCACTTTCAACGCTTGTTGTTAACCGTATGCGCGGAGTATTCACTTCTGTTGCCGTTAAAGCTCCAGGATTTGGTGATCGCCGCAAGGCTATGTTGCAAGACATTGCAACGTTAACTGGCGGACAAGTTATTTCAGCAGAAGTTGGAATGAAACTTGAAGCTGCAACTCTTGAAGATCTAGGCCGTGCACGTCGCGTTGTTGTTTCAAAAGATGCAACAACAATTGTTGAAGGCGCCGGAGATAAGGGCGCAGTTGCTGCACGTGTTAGCGAACTTCGCAAGGAAATCGAAAACTCTGACTCTTCTTGGGATAAAGAGAAGTTGCAAGAGCGTGTAGCAAAGCTTGCTGGTGGCGTATGTGTCATCAAAGTGGGTGCACACACTGAAGTAGAACTTAATGAAAAGAAGCACCGTTTAGAAGATGCAATTTCAGCAACTCGGGCGGCAGTTGAAGAAGGAATCGTTGTTGGCGGAGGCGCAGCACTTGTGCATGCAGCCGATGCTTTAGAAGGCGACCTTGGTTTCACTGGTGATAAAGCTGTTGGAGTTCGTTTAGTTCGCAAGGCATGTGATGAACCACTTCGCTGGATTGCTGAAAATGCAGGACTTGAAGGCTACGTTGTAGTTGCCAAAGTTCGTGCAATGAAAGCTAACGAAGGTTTCAATGCTGCAACTGATGTGTATGGCGATCTTGCAAAAGATGGCGTCATTGATCCAGTTAAAGTAACTCGATCTGCCTTAGCTAACGCTGCATCTATTGCTGCGATGTTCATTACAACTGAAGCAGTTGTATTTGAAAAGCCAGCAGAGCAAGCTGCTGCTGATGCAGCCGGCGGACATGGACACTCACACGGTCCAGGTGGACACAGCCACTAATAGTTATATCAACGAAAAAGCCCCGCAGATTTCTCTGTGGGGCTTTTTCGTTCTTCACTCTAGGAGGAGAGAAAAGAAAAACTACGAGGCATGTGAAATATTCGGATTAACATCTTGACCAATGATTGCTAGACGATCATCTTCAGATAAGCCGCCCCAAATTCCATAAGGTTCCTGCACAGCTAACGCATGCTTGCGACAAGCGGCAATCACTGGGCACGTAGCACAAATAGCTTTGGCAGTATTTTCTCGGTTTCGACGGCGAGGGCCACGTTCTCCATCGGGATGGAAAAACATTTCAGTTGGAAGGTCGCGACAGACGCCTTGGTACTGCCATTCCCATTCATCGGCAACGGGGCGGGGTAGTCGAGATATTTCAGCCATGCCCTAACCATACAATCGCGCCATAAGTTGTTCAAGTAGCAACGCTCCAAAAGTTGTTCACATGGGCGTTTCGGGTGGTGTGATTGGCCACTTCACGCCACGATTAGGGGGTGGCGAAAAGCGATGATCTACTTACTGTGGCCGCCGTTGCCAGGCGACTAGGGGTCGCCCCGTCCACCCTTCGAACCTGGGATAGGCGCTATGGCCTTGGGCCTACATCCCATGAAGTTGGTGAACACCGACGCTACTGCCCAGCCGATTTAGCACGACTGACTTTAATGCGCCGATTAATCTCAAGCGGTCTTTCAGCTGCCGATGCGGCCGAACAAGCTAAAAATTACAAAGGCACAATAAAACTCGAGAAGATAGTTGATGAATACGTTGTTCGAGAAGATTTAGTCTCTGCCTTACACAAAGGGGCAAAAACGCTGGATAAAAATTTCTTAGAAACTGCTTTGAGAAAAGATTTGGCCGACCACGGAATCGAAGCTTCATGGTCTGAAGTCATTGTCCCACTGCTGATTATTGTTGGAAATGAATGGGAAATAACTGGCGAAGGTATTGAAATTGAACACCTACTTACTGAAGTGCTCATGCGAATTCTGCGTGAAAATGTTGTTGATATAAAGAAGCCAGTAAATGCGCATCCAGTCTTGTTAGCATCAGTCGGCGAAGAATTACACTCGCTGGCAATTCATGCACTAGCTGCAGCACTTGCCGCACGCAAAATTGAAAGCTTTTTCTTAGGCCAACGCACACCACTGTCAGCCTTATCCACCATGATTTCTCGCTCTGCACCTCCTGCAGTATTTCTTTGGGCTCAGCTTCCACAAAATGCTGACCCAAAGTTTTACAAGGAAATTCCAGTAATCCGACCTATGCCTCGTGTTGTATTAGGTGGACCTGGCTGGGACGTAGAAAAATGTAAAGATGTCGCTGTAGTACGTGATCTTTCTCAGGCATGCGCAGAAATTGAGCGTGCAGTAGGCCTCTAAAGCCCCGATAGACTTCTGCCTTCATCTAGGGATTTGAAGGAGGGCAGATGAGCGATAACGAAAAAATCGCAATGCTGGGCCTGACCTACGACGATGTACTTCTTCTGCCCGATGCCTCTGATGTCGTTCCTTCAGAAGTTGATACAACTACCCGCTTAACGAGAAATATAACTATCGCCGTACCTTTAGTTTCTTCAGCCATGGATACCGTTACCGAATCGGCGATGGCAATTGCTATGGCTAAAGCTGGTGGCATTGGAATTATTCACCGAAACCTACCAATCGATGAACAAGTTACTCATGTTAAGTTGGTAAAAAACGTTGGTCTTGCTGGAGCAGCAGTTGGTGTTGGCGATGATGGTTTTGCACGTGCTCAAGCATTAATTGAAGCCGGCGTTGATGTAGTTGTAGTTGATACCGCACACGGTCATCACCGCGCAGTACTAGATGCGATTTCAAGAATTAAGAAATTTTCATCCACTATAGAAATTATTGGTGGAAATGTAGCAACGCGTTCAGGCGCACAAGCACTTATTAACGCTGGAGCTGATGCCGTAAAAGTTGGCGTTGGCCCAGGATCAATTTGTACAACACGAGTTGTTGCAGGCGTTGGTGTTCCACAAATTACCGCAATCATGGAAGCGGCCAAAGCGTGTAACAAAGCCGGGATACCGTTAATTGCCGACGGTGGACTTCAATATTCTGGAGATATTGTTAAAGCAATTGTCGCCGGTGCGAATTCAGTCATGCTAGGTTCATTATTAGCCGGTTGTGAAGAATCACCAGGTGAACTTGTAGAGATAAACGGTGTTAAGTACAAGGCATATCGCGGAATGGGTTCACTTGGTGCGATGCAATCTCGCGGTGAAAAGAAATCCTATTCAAAAGATCGCTATATGCAGGATGATGTTTTATCTGAAGACAAACTTGTTCCAGAAGGAATTGAGGGCAAAGTTGCTTTCCGCGGTCAGGTAGCCGAAGTTGTTCATCAATTAGTTGGGGGCCTTAGATCCGGAATGGGATATGCCGGAGCACCAGATATTGAAACTTTGCGCCGCGAAGGCCGGCTCATCCAAATTACTTCAGCAGGATTGCAAGAAAGCCACCCTCACGATGTTGCCCATGTGGCCGATGCCCCTAATTATCAGCAGAAAGGCCGCTCATGAACGAAGTTGAAATAGCCCCAGGAAAGCGCGCACGCACGGCATATTCATTTGATGACATTGCAATTGTTCCGAGTCGACGCACTCGCGATCCAGAAAATGTTTCAACCACTTGGCAGATTGATGCATATAAATTTGATTTACCTATGCTTGCAGCGCCAATGGATTCAGTCGTTTCACCAGAGACTGCCATTGAAATTGGTCGCTTAGGAGGTCTTGGCGTTTTAAATCTTGAAGGTCTTTGGACACGTTATGAAGATCCACGAATTCCTCTGGGTGAAATCGCATCGATGCCGGATAAGCATGCAACAAAACGCATGCAAGAGATTTACAGCGAACCAATTAAACCTGAATTGATTAAATCACGCATTGCGCAGATTCGTGATGCGGGCGTAACTGTTGCAGCATCTTTATCGCCAGCACGTACTGCCGAACTGCACAAAGCTGTTATCGATGCTGGCGTTGACATATTTGTTATTCGCGGGACAACAGTAAGTGCCGAGCATGTAGCAGCCGAGAGTGAAGCGTTAAATTTAAAGAAATTTATTTATGAACTCGATGTCCCAGTAATTGTCGGTGGAGTTGCAACTGCAACTGCTGCACTTCATCTAATGCGTGCTGGTGCTGCAGGAGTTTTAGTTGGTTTTGGTGGCGGAGCAACACATACAACGCGCAAAGTTTTGGGAATTGAAGTTCCAATGGCATCAGCAGTTGCTGAAGTTGCATCTGCACGTCGCGAGTATCTTGATGAATCTGGTGGGCGCTACGTACATGTAATCGCCGACGGTGCAGTTGGCCGAAGTGGAGATATTGCAAAAGCAATTGCATGCGGTGCTGATGCAGTAATGATGGGATCACCACTTGCAAAAGCAGTTCAAGCACCTGGACTTGGTTGGCACTGGGGATCTGAAGCACATCACCAAGTTCTTCCACGTGGGGAACGCGTTGCTGTTGGAACTGTCGGAACGCTTGAAGAGATTCTTCTTGGACCTTCACATACATCAGATGGTTCAATGAATTTATTTGGCGCACTTCGCCGTGCAATGGCTACGTGTGGTTATTCAGATGTAAAGGAATTCCAGCGCGTAGAGGTTCTTATTCATCGTGCCTAAAGCTCAAGGCGTACTTGTAGTTGATTTTGGGGCGCAGTATGCCCAATTAATTGCACGCCGCGTCCGCGAAGCCAATGTCTATAGTGAAATAGTTCCATCATCTATTTCTAGAGACGAAGTATTAACTAAGAATCCAGCAGCAATCATTTTGTCGGGCGGACCATCAAGTGTTTATGCAGATATGGCACCAACTTTTGATGGGGCAATTCTCAACTTAGGAATTCCAGTTTTTGGAATCTGTTATGGCTTTCAAGTTATGGCCCAAACACTTGGGGGAGTTGTAACCCACACTGGAAAATCTGAATTTGGTCGTACCGATCTAATAGTTAAAACACGTTCAGCTTTATTTGCCACTACCCCTCCTGAGCAAAAAGTTTGGATGTCACACGGTGATGCAGTTACACAGGCACCACCAGGCTTTACGATTTGCGCCGGAACCAACGACACTCCAATTGCAGCTTTTGAAAATTCAACTGGATTGATTGCTGGAGTTCAATTTCATCCAGAAGTTTTGCATAGCGAGCAAGGCCAAGTAATCCTTTCGAATTGGTTAATTAATATCGCAAAGTGTGAAGCAAGTTGGACAAGCGCAAATATTGCAGAAGTTGAAATTGCAAAAGCTAAATCTACAATTGGAGATAAGCGCGTCATTTGTGGTTTATCCGGCGGAGTTGATTCTGCGGTAGCTGCGGCCATAATTCAACGTGCAGTCGGAAATCAACTCACGTGTGTGTTTGTAGATCATGGGTTGCTGCGCAAAGGTGAAGCCGAACAGGTCGAGCGAGACTTTGTTGCTTCAACGGGAGTGCAATTAGTTGTAGTTGATGCCAAGAAAGATTTTCTTGATGCTTTGTATGGAGTCATTGATCCGGAAGAAAAGCGCAAAATTATTGGCCGTGAATTTATTCGCTCGTTTGAAAAAGCAGCTCGTGAAATTGCTGCAGGCGGAGACGTTGAATTTTTAGTACAAGGTACTTTGTATCCAGATGTTGTTGAATCTGGTGGTGGCACCGGTACGGCAAATATTAAGTCTCACCACAATGTTGGTGGACTGCCTGATGATTTAAAGTTCACGCTCATAGAACCCTTACGAACCTTGTTTAAAGATGAAGTACGGCAGGTGGGACTAGAACTTGGACTGCCCGAAGAAATTGTTTGGCGACAACCTTTTCCTGGTCCCGGACTAGGCATTCGAATGGTTGGCGAAGTTACACAGGCACGTTTAGATTTATTGCGCGAAGCCGATGCGATTGCTCGATTTGAATTGAAAGCAGCTGGGCTAGATCGAGACATTTGGCAATGTCCCGTTGTGTTACTAGCCGATGTGCGCAGTGTTGGCGTACAAGGTGATGGTCGTACCTATGGCCACCCAATTGTTTTGCGCCCAGTTTCTAGTGAGGACGCTATGACTGCAGATTGGTCTCGAGTGCCATATGACGTATTAGAAAAAATCTCGACACGAATTACCAATGAAGTACGTGAAGTAAACCGAGTCGTATTAGATATAACAAGTAAACCACCAGGAACAATTGAATGGGAATAAAATGAAGAGAATACTTTCTGCGCTAGTAGTCGCAGTCTTATGTGTTGCTACGCCAGCAATTGCTGCAACCAAACCCACCACCGTACCCGGCTGTACAAAACTAACTGCAAAAGCACACAACCCTGCAAAAGTGACTGAGCCAAAGAGTATTTCCAAGACACTCCCAAAAACAATGTCGATAGAGACAAATTGTGGACCAATTGTAATTTCACTTCTTTCAAGTAAAGCCCCGTTGACGATTACAAAAATGTCGGCGTTAGCTCGCGCTAAATACTTCGATATGAGTTACTGCCACCGTCTAACTACTCAAGGCATTTTTGTTTTGCAATGCGGAGATCCATCGGCATCTGGTTCAGGTTCACCAGCTGGTTGGCAAGGGTATAAAGATGAAAACCTTCCAACCGATGGAAAGAGGCTTTATCCAGCTGGAACAGTTGCGATGGCGAATTCAGGCCCAGGTACTAACGGCAGCCAATTTTTCTTAGTCTTTAAGGATTCAACTTTAGATCCCAATTACACAGTTTGGGGCAAGATCACCAAAGGCCTTGATTTGCTTGTAAAAGTTGGAGATGTTGGCGCATACACAATCAATGCAACCGACAAGAAGGCATATTACGCCGCTGATGGTTACCCAATACAACCTATTGAAATTCGTAAAGTAACAGTTAAATAATTTAGTTGGTATTAACTATTTTAAAAGCTTCAGCGATACGACCTTCGGGTAATCCGCCAATTCCTGCGTTTCGCTGACCCCATTCGCGGACCATTGTTTCAAGCTCTTTATTATGTGATGTTTGTGAGGCATGGGCATGCAACGCTTTCATCTTTAAATCAAAAGTGTCAGTGATATCTACGAAGTGATCTGGATGGGCAAATGCGCTAATCCATATTTCCTTGACTCTCCACGGTTGTAGACCTTCGTTCTCAAGCAAATCAGTAAAAGCAAAAGGATTTCGTGCATCTGGATAAACGGCTTGCACTGAAGCTTCACCAGCTGCAAGGTGATCTGGGTGACTTGCACCTATGCGATCCCAGTTTCTTTCGGGACTTTGACACACCAAACGATCAGGTTGCGATTTACGAATTTGTCGAACCAAATCTTTACGTAAGCCGATAGTGGCTTCTAGATGACCATCTACGTAGTTTAAGAATGTTATGTCTGTAACGCCGATTGCTTCGCCGGCTGCACGTTGCTCACGTTGACGAATTGCCGGCATCTCTTCTTTTGTAAAACCAGATTCTTCGCCACCTTGATCACCATTTGTGCAAAAAACATAGGCAACTTCTATGCCCGCTTTTACCCAATGGGCAATTGTTCCTGAAGCGCCAAAATCTGAATCGTCAGGGTGGGCACTTATGACCAAAACTCGTTTGATCTCACTATCTGCAATCGGTTCCATGTCGCTTAGCCTAATAGACTGCGCACTATGTCGAGTACTGATCCGCTATTAGCTGGCCTCAACCCCCAGCAAGAAGCGGCGGTCACACATGCAAGTGGTCCATTACTTGTTGTCGCAGGTGCTGGGTCAGGCAAAACTAGGGTTTTGACGCGCAGAATCGCTTATTTAATGTCACGGCGAAACGTTGCTCCATACCAAATTCTAGCTATCACATTTACAAATAAAGCTGCCGGAGAAATGAAGGAACGTGTTGGCGAACTTGTTGGACCAATTGCTAAATCAATGTGGGTTTCAACTTTTCACTCAGCGTGTGTCCGAATCTTGCGCCAAGAGGCCGCTCGGTTGGGTTATAGCAATTCATTCTCTATTTATGATTCTGCCGATTCGTTGCGACTAATAACAATAGTTGCCAAGGAACTTAATCTCGATGCAAAGAGATATCCTGCCCGGCAATTTCAATCAATGATTTCAAATGCAAAAAATGAATTATTAGGACCGCAAGATTATGTCAATGCTGCCAGCAATCAATTCGAGCAAGTAGTAGCCGATGTATATACGGTGTATCAGCAGCGACTAGTTCGAGCAAATGCCATGGATTTTGATGATCTAATCTTAAAAACCGTCGAAGTTTTACAGCGTTTCCCAGAAGCAAAAGCGCGATTTAGATCAAGATTTCGTCATGTGTTAGTTGACGAGTATCAAGATACAAACCATGCGCAATATATTTTAGTTAAGGAATTGGTAGGACTCGAGAGCGAAGGCATTGAACCTGCTGAACTCTGTGTAGTAGGAGATGCAGACCAGAGTATTTATGGATTTCGAGGCGCAACAATCCGTAATATTTTACAGTTTGAACTTGACTACCCAAATGCGACTACAGTTTTGTTGGAGCAGAACTACCGCTCAACCCAAAATATTTTAACTGCAGCAAATGCAGTTATTACTCGAAACGAAAGCCGTAAAGAAAAGAATTTATGGTCAGATGCGGGTTCGGGAGTACCATTGGTTGGATATATTGCCGAAAATGAACATGATGAGGCCGTATTTGTTGCCGAAGAAATCCGCCAGCTACAGAGGGATTTGAAATCGCAGCCAGGTGACACCGCGATTTTTTACAGAACTAACGCACAATCCCGCGTATTCGAGGAAGTTTTTATGCGAAACGCACTGGCCTATAAAGTAGTTGGCGGATTGCGCTTTTATGAAAGGCGCGAAGTAAAAGATCTTTTGGCTTATCTTCGTGTCCTATCAAACCTTGAGGATGAAATTTCTCTGCGCCGAATTATCAATGTTCCAAAGCGTGGAATCGGTGATACGTCACTTGATTATGTCGACGCCTTTGCAAAGGCGGTTGGCATTTCATTCTGGCAAGGATTACTTCGATGCACAGAAGCAACAGGCTTACCCTCTCGTGCCGCACAATCGATCATCGAGTTCACCTCAATGATTAGTGCGCTCAATGTCTTAGTCGAAGCAAAGACCAGACCATCAGTAATCGTTGAAGCTGCACTTGAACAATCTGGACTTCTAAAAGAGTTAGTAGATAGCGTTGATCCGCAAGATGAAGTTCGGGTAGAGAATTTGAAAGAACTCGTTGCAGTTTCAATGGAGTATGAAGAGCGCCCAATTGAAGAGCTCGCCGAAGATGAAGAGATTTCACTTGCCGGATTTTTAGAAAAAGTCTCGCTAGTTGCAGATGCTGATGAAATCCCAGATGGTGAAGATCACGGTGGTGTTGTGACCATGATGACTTTGCACACTGCCAAAGGTCTTGAATTTCCTACTGTTTTCTTAACTGGAATGGAAGATGGAATATTTCCACACTCTCGAACACTCGGTGAGAAAGATGAGATTGAAGAAGAGCGCCGACTTGCATATGTCGGCTTAACTCGAGCTCGTGAGCGTTTGTATATTTCCCGTGCTGAATATCGATCAACATGGGGAGCGCCAAATTACAACCCACCGTCACGTTTTCTAGATGAAATTCCTGAAGATGTAATTGAGTGGCGTAACGAAACTAGAAGCGGGATTTCTCCATCGCTTGTAAGAAAAACTAGAACAGTGACGACCCCGCCGCCTCGAGCTACTGGTAAGAAAATTTCAGCAATAGAACTAAAGATTGGTGAGCGTGTGTCACATGACACATTCGGTTTAGGTTCAGTTGTGGCAGTTGCAGGCGAGGGAGATAAGGCAGAGGCAACAATAAACTTTGGCCAGTATGGCGAGAAGCGATTATTGCTGCGCTATGCACCAGTTGAGAAGCTCTAGGATTAGCCCCTAATTACGATGTGGAGCACCAGTGGATCTTTTTGAATATCAAGCTCGCGATCTCTTTGAAAAACATGGCGTACCTGTTTTAGCAGCCGCAATTGCAACAACTGCCGATGAAGCCGAAGCGGCTGCAACCACAATCGGTGGCGCAGTTGTAGTTAAGGCACAAGTCAAGGTTGGCGGCCGCGGAAAAGCTGGCGGTGTAAAACTGGCACACGATCCCAAAGATGCCCGTGAAAAAGCTGCGGCAATTTTAGGAATGGATATCAAAGGTCACATTGTCGGCACAGTAATGATTGCAGCGGCTGCCCCAATTGAATCCGAATATTACTTAGCGATTTTACTTGATCGCTCTAATCGCACATTCTTAGTGATGGCATCTGTTTCTGGTGGAATGGATATTGAAGAAGTTGCGCATACGGCACCCGAAAAGCTTGCAAAGATTCCAGTTTCAGCTGTCGATGGAATCAGTTTAGCGAAGGCCCAAGAAATTATTGCGGCCGCTAAATTTCCTGAAGATGTAGCGGATCAAGTTGCTCATGTGCTTGTTAAATTATGGGAAGTTTTTCAATCTGAAGACGCAACGTTGGTTGAAGTTAATCCACTCGTTAAGACCAAAGATGGCACAGTAATTGCTCTCGATGGAAAAGTAACTTTGGATGACAATGCCGATTTTCGCCAGCCCGATCATGCTGCCTTAATTGATCAAGATGCAGAGAACCCGCTAGAGGCTGCCGCTAAAGAAAAAGGATTGAACTATGTAAAGCTTGACGGCCAGGTTGGAATCATCGGCAACGGTGCAGGGTTAGTAATGAGTACTTTGGATGTTGTCGCATACGCTGGTGAAAAACATTCAGGTGTTCGCCCAGCTAATTTTCTCGACATTGGCGGCGGCGCATCAGCGCAAGTGATGGCGGATGGCCTTTCAATTATTCTTGGCGACAAAGATGTTAAAAGCGTTTTTGTAAATGTATTTGGCGGCATTACTTCTTGTGATGCGGTTGCGACCGGAATTGTTCAAGCCCTTGAATTACTTGGTCCAGCGGCGACAAAACCCATAGTTGTTCGCTTAGATGGAAATAACGTCCTTGAGGGACGTGCAATTCTTGATAAAGCCGCGCACCCATTAGTTCAGCAGTTAGACACAATGGATGGAGCAGCCGATCGCGCTGCAGAATTGGCGGCCAAGTAATGTCTATTTTCCTCAATGAAAATACAAAAGTTATTGTTCAAGGGATGACCGGTTCTGAAGGAACTAAGCACACTCGCCGAATGTTGGCATCTGGAACAAAAATTGTCGGTGGAGTAACACCAGGAAAAGGTGGGCAAGTTGTTGATATAGATGGACATCAACTTCCAGTTTTCAACACTGTTGCAGAAGCCATGAAGACAACTGGTGCAAATGCATCTGTTGTATTTGTTCCCCCAAAGTTTGCCAAGGCTGCAGTTATCGATGCAATTGATGCCGCAATGCCACTAGTGGTTGTGATTACTGAAGGTATTCCAGTTCATGATTCTGCAAGTTTTTATTCTTATTCATTAATTAAGGGAACGACTCGAATTGTTGGACCAAACTGCCCAGGTCTAATTAGTCCAGGGAAATCAAATATTGGAATTATTCCTGCCGACATTACTGGTGCAGGTCCGATTGGTTTAGTTTCAAAATCTGGAACGCTTACCTATCAAATGATGTACGAGCTCCGTGACATTGGATTTAGCACCGCAATCGGTATTGGAGGAGATCCAGTGATTGGAACAACACACATTGACGCGCTCAGAGCTTTTCAAGATGATCCAGAGACCACAGCAATTGTGATGATTGGTGAAATTGGTGGAGATGCAGAAGAGCGTGCAGCTGCTTTTATTTCTGAGTATGTAACAAAACCTGTCGTGGGTTATGTTGCCGGATTTACTGCACCTGAAGGAAAGACCATGGGACATGCAGGTGCAATTGTTTCTGGGTCCTCTGGAACCGCGCAAGCAAAGAAAGATGCACTAGAAGCTGCGGGAGTAAAGGTTGGCCAAACACCAAGTGAGACCGCGCGTTTGCTGCGTGCGATTTTAGGCCGCTAAAGCAATGGTGGGCCGCGTACTTGGAACCACTTTGGTCCAAGTCACGCGCAGTATTTTCCTTATTTTATTACCACTCTCATTTATCGCTCTGATCGCTTGGGCAACTGCGGGAAGTGCCACGGGAAATACTGGTGACCCACTTCGTGCCGCGCTCTGGCTCTGGTTAGCTTCCCACCAGATTCCATTTAATCTCGTTCTACCTCCTGCACAATTAATTGGTCATCTTTCGTATCTACCATTGGGTGCACTTGTTTTCCCTGTATTAGCGATTAGAAGTGGAATTTCTAGAACCTTTGATCGCCTAGGACATGATGCCTCACTTTTAAATTTGGCAAGAATTCTCTTTGCAGTGGAGTACTCAATCGCAGCGGTGCTCCTTGCGTTTTTCTCTGCAACTGATTCAGTGAAACCAGTCTGGTATGTAACACCATTATTTGTAATTCCATTGGTATTAGCTACCGCCGCAACGGTTGGACGCAGAGTTACTTTTGGTCAAGCACTTTTGTATGGATCGCGTGCAGTTGCACTCTTATTAGGTATTGCATCAATTTTGCTAGGAATCTCTATCTTCACACATATTCGTACGGTAGAAAACTTAACGACCGTCCTTGAGCCCGGAATCATCGGTGGCTTTTTACTATTACTTCTTAATATTCTTTATATTCCAAATGCAATCGTTGCCATGCTTGGCTATTTTTCTGGAACTGGTTTCGCTGTCGGTGCTGCAACAATAATTTCTCCCTTAAGTTTTCACTTAAATACAATTCCCGCATTTCCATTATTAGGAGTCTTACCAACAGGTAAGTCACCTCTGGCTCTTTTCGGAATCGTTCTAGTGATATTTACAGGTGCATTGCTTGCAAGTTGGACAATAACTCTTAGCACCAGAGTTTTGATTCAAAGCGTGATTCTTGCAACGATTTTGACCGCATTCATTGCTTATGCCGCAAGCGGTGCTTTGCTTACTCAAGCACTTTCAGCAGTCGGTGTTTCGCCATGGAAATTAACCCTGTCTGTCATGAGCGAACTTTGTCTAGGTGCTTTTCTAGCCAGTTACCTACCAAGATTGGGAAGGCGTTCGTGAGGCATCGTGTTCTCATTTTGGCATCAGGTGCGGGCTCACTGGCGCAGGCAATCATTGATGCCGTTGAGTTAGATATCGAAATTGTTGCTCTCATTAGTGATTCTGTGCAGGCGCACGTATTGCAACGTGCACATGATGCAGGCATAGAAACTCAAGTAGTGCCAATGAAAGAAAACAGAGATATGTGGAATGTGGAAATTATTGAAAAAACTGCTTATTACAAACCAGATTTGGTAGTTAGTGCTGGCTTCATGCGAATCTTGCCTCCAGATTTTGTGAACCGATTTCCCACAATTAATACCCATCCCGCACTACTTCCCGATTTCCCGGGAGCTCATGCAGTGCGTGATGCCCTTGCTGCAGGCGTGAGCGTTAGCGGGTCAACAGTGCATTGGGTTGATGCAGGAGTAGATACCGGCCCAATCATCACTCAGATGCAAGTACCAGTCTTACCTAACGATGATGAAGCAAGCCTTCATGAGAGAATTAAGAAAGTAGAACGCGGTCTCATTGTTGCGACCATAGCCCTGATACTTCCAACTCTGGAGCACAATGTCTGAGCGCAAAATAATTCGTCGAGCACTTGTAAGTGTTTACGACAAAGATCGATTACTTGAAATTGGAACAGCCCTTAGTGAGGCTGGTGTTGAAATACTTTCTACAGGTTCAACTGCAAAGAATCTTCAAACTGCTGGAATTCAAGTCACAGAAGTAAGTCAGTACACAGGCTTTCCTGAAATTATGGGTGGCAGAGTCAAAACGCTTCATCCTCGAATTCATTCTGGGATCCTTGCCGATCAAAATAATTTAGAACATCTCGCAGCAATTGAAGAGCTAGATATCGAACCATTTGATTTAGTAATTATTAATCTGTATCCATTTGCGGTGACAATTGCATCGGGAGCTGATTTTGCAGAATGTATTGAACAAATAGATATTGGCGGTCCATCTATGTTGCGAGGGGCGGCAAAAAATCATGGCTCAGTAGCCGTTATTTGCCAGACCTCACAGTATGACCATTTGATCGCCTCTCTTAAAGCGGGCGGTTTTACCTCTGAAGAACGTCGACAGTTAGCGCTAGAAGTATTTAGGACTACGGCCGAATATGACGTAACTATTGCAAATTGGTTAGGTAAAACTGAAGAACTACCAGAATGGTTTGGTCGAATTTGGCACCGTGAAAATACTTTGCGTTATGGCGAAAATCCACATCAAGAAGCGGCAATTTATTCCGGTGGCCCAGCTGGAATCGTAAATGCTGTTCAGCTTCATGGAAAAGAAATGTCATTTAATAATTACACAGATGCCGAATCAGCATGGCGGGCAGTTCTAGACCACAGGGATCCAGCCGTTGCAATTATGAAACATGCTAATCCTTGTGGAATTGCAGTGTGTGCACTTGGAGTAGCAGTTGCTTATGCCCATGCCCATGAGTGCGATCCAGTTTCAGCTTTTGGCGGCGTGATTGCTGCAAATCGAAAAGTGGATTTAGCCATGGCAACTCCGCTTGCGGAAGTATTTACTGAAGTGCTAATTGCTCCAGATTACGATGCTGATGCCCTTGAATTATTAATGAAAAAACCATCTATCCGAATTCTGAAGTGTGAAGTTCCTACAACATCACAATTAGAGATTCGGCCCGTTTCAGGTGGCGTTCTTTTACAGCAGGCAGATTTAGTGGATGCGCCAGGTGATTCACCAAGTAATTGGAAACAAGTAAGTGGCAATACAGTTGATGAGCAAACTATGAAAGATCTTGAGTTTGCATGGCGAAGTGTTCGTAGTGTCAAAAGCAATGCGATTTTATTAGCCAAAAACACCGCATCAGTTGGAATTGGAATGGGTCAAGTTAATCGCGTCGATTCTGCTCGGCTCGCAGTTGCTCGTGCGGGTGATCGAGTACATGCAAGTGTTGCTGCAAGCGATGCATTTTTCCCATTTGCTGATGGATTACAAATTTTGCTGGATGCAGGGGTAATTGCAGTTGTTCAACCAGGTGGAAGTGTTCGCGATGAAGAGGTCATTGCTGCTGCGCAGAAGGCAGGAGTTGCGATGTTCTTCACGGGCGTTCGCCATTTCTCTCATGCATAATCTGCTTATAAGATAGGCAACATGAGCGCTCAAATCTTGGATGGAAAAGCTTTAGCTTCAACAATCAAAGGCCAATTAGCTATTCGTGTGAGCGAACTGAAATCACGTGGAATTACACCGGGCCTTGGAACTGTTCTAGTAGGCGATGACCCGGGATCACATTCATATGTGGGCGGCAAACATCGTGACTGCCATGAAATTGGAATTAACTCAATAAGAGTTGATCTTCCAGATAGTGCAACTGAAGCCGATGTGTTGGCGGCAATAAAAGATTTAAATGCATCAGCAGAATGCACCGGATATATAGTGCAATTGCCATTGCCAAGAGGGATAAATACTCAACGTGTATTAGAAGCGATCGATCCGGCAAAAGATGCAGATGGTTTACACCCAATGAATTTAGGACGTTTAGTTTCTGGCTATGACGCACCACTTCCTTGCACGCCACATGGAATTGTCGAATTACTTACACATTATGGAATTAGTACCAAAGGCGCAGAAGTAACCGTCATTGGCCGAGGTTTAACCGTTGGTCGTCCACTAGGTTTGTTGTTAACACGCAAACAAGAAAATGCAACAGTTACTTTGACGCACACAGGTACAAAAGATCTTCTCGCGCACACAAAGAACGCAGACATTATTGTTGCAGCTATCGGACAAGCTCATTTCTTAAAAGCCGACATGATAAAAGCCGGTGCAGTAGTAATTGATGTAGGAATATCACGCACAGATCAAGGATTACTTGGTGATGTTGATCCATCGGTGATGGAGATTGCATCCTGGGTTGCGCCTATGCCTGGCGGCGTTGGTCCAATGACACGCGCCATGTTGGTCAAGAACGTTGTAGATGCATGCGGATAAATAATAAAACTTTAACTATTTCGAGCAATGTAATTATTCTTATTGGAATTACATTGGGCATCTTCGGAATAGTGCGAGGTGGGTCACTTTTTATTGCGGTGGGCACGGCAGGAATTGCGATCAAAGCGAGAGACCAGCGAAAGTTCGACTTTTATTTCCCTTTACTAATAGCCATTGCCCTATTTGCTCTGGCTTTAGCACTTCCTCGCGGACGGTAGAGTTACGCCCGTGCCTTAAATGGGCAGAGCGAATATAAGGAGTACGCCATGGGCGGAAAAGTCACAGTAGTCGGTGCAGGTTTTTATGGTTCAACAACGGCGCTTCGTTTAGCTGAATACAACATCTTTGACACAGTTGTATTGACAGATATCGTCGAAGGCAAACCCGAAGGTTTAGCACTCGATATGAATCAATCTCGTTCAATTGAAGGCTTTGAAACTAAAATTATTGGCGCAACGACATCTGCCGAAGGTGCTGGCTATGAAGCAACAGCTAATTCAGATGTAGTAGTTATTACTGCAGGTCTTCCACGCAAACCTGGCATGAGTCGCATGGATTTAATCGGCGTAAATGCTGGCATCGTGCGTGGAGTTGCTGAAAATATTGCAAAGCACTCACCAAATGCAGTCATCATCGTTGTATCTAATCCGCTAGATGAAATGACTGCGCTTGCTCAAATCGCAACTAATTTTCCTAAGAACCGCGTAATGGGTCAGGCAGGAATGCTTGATACTGCACGCTTTACTAACTTTGTTGCCGAAAAACTTGGCGTAAAAGTTGGCGCAGTTAAAACTCTGACGCTTGGCTCACATGGCGACACGATGGTTCCAGTTCCAAGTCGCTGTACTGTGGATGGAAAAGCACTGAGTGATTTATTATCTCAAGTTGAAATTGATGAACTCGTTGATCGCACACGCAACGGCGGCGCTGAGGTTGTTGCACTTCTCAAGACTGGTTCGGCATATTACGCACCATCAGCTGCAGCCGCGCGTATGGCTAAAGCAGTGATTGAAGATTCAGGTGCAGTAATGCCAGTGTGTGCCTGGGTTGATGGCGAATATGGAATTTCAGGCGTATATCTTGGTGTTGAAGCTGAAATTGGCCGCGAAGGAATTAAGAAAGTTGTTGAAAGCAAGTTAACTGACTCAGAAGTTGAAGCCCTCAAAGCTGCAGCCGAAGCAGTTCGAGCAAAGCAAGCAGACGTACAAACACTCTAAAGGAGCGCACGCGATGACCAAGATCAAAGTTGAAGGAACAGTTGTTGAACTAGATGGTGACGAGATGACTCGTATCATCTGGCAGTTCATCAAAGACTCTTTAATCCTTCCTTATCTAGATGTAAATCTTGAGTACTACGACCTTGGTATGGAAAATCGTGATGCCACCGATGACCAAGTAACAATCGATTCAGCCCATGCTATTCAAAAGCACGGTGTTGGAATTAAGTGCGCAACTATTACCCCAGATGAGGCACGCGTTGAAGAATTTGGTTTGAAGAAGATGTGGAAGTCTCCAAATGGAACTGTCCGAAATATCTTGGGTGGCGTTATTTTTCGTGAACCAATCATTATTAGCAATGTTCCACGTTTAGTACCGCACTGGACTAAGCCAATTGTTATTGGGCGTCATGCATTTGGCGATCAATACAAAGCAACTGATTTCAAAGTTCCTGGCCCAGGAAAACTCACGATGACATTTGTACCAGAAGATGGGTCAGCACCAATCGAACATACAGTTTTTGATTTTAAATCATCAGGTGTAGCAATGGGTATGTATAACGTGGATGCATCAATTCGCGATTTTGCACATGCTTCATTGAACTATGGCTTGCTTCGCAAGTATCCGGTTTATCTATCAACTAAGAACACAATCCTTAAAGCTTACGATGGTCGATTCAAAGATATTTTTGAAGAGATATACCAAGCAGAGTTCAAAGAAAAGTTTGAAGCTGTAGGAATTTGGTATGAACACCGCCTCATCGATGACATGGTCGCTATGTCACTTCGCATGGAAGGCGGATATGTCTGGGCCTGTAAGAACTATGACGGTGACGTTCAATCAGACACAGTTGCACAGGGTTATGGCTCACTTGGTTTAATGACTTCAGTATTAATGACACCAGATGGAAAAGTTGTTGAATCAGAGGCTGCTCACGGAACAGTTACTCGTCACTATCGCGATCACCAAAAAGGTAAGGTAACTTCTACGAATCCAATCGCATCTATTTTTGCGTGGACACGTGGACTTGCCCACCGCGCAAAACTTGATAACAACGCCGAACTTGCACAGTTCTGTGACACGTTAGAGCGCGTTTGTATTGAAAC